>Ga0308157_10000530_pt1 | contig 121412 bp, 95 predicted proteins | sample PhyBR1_FD_201035 | JGI IMG/M metagenome (GOLD analysis project Ga0308157, IMG submission 201035) | Phyllosphere microbial communities from UC Gill Tract Community Farm, Albany, California, United States - DLSLB.R1 | ecosystem: Host-associated > Plants > Phyllosphere > Unclassified | place... | reverse complement strand
AGCCGGGTTGATGGCTTCGAAAGTGGCATCGCTGCCAGCGTCGACGTAAGCGCCATCAATGTAGAGTTTTTGCGTTCCGAAACGGGCCATAGTGTCCTCGCAAGTGCAGTGTGTGGTTTGGCTTTGCGTCACGCTCCTGCCGGGTGGGCAAGGGCCGTGCGCGCTAGTTCAGCAGCCGGGTCGTTGGTGCCCAGGGTGTGCTGCTTAGCCAGTTGTAGATCCATGTATTCGTAAGCAATCCGTACTGCCTGGCCAGTGTCGAATGCATCACCCGACAGGGCACCGCGCAGCCACAGACCGTCGATCAGGGCTGCCAGGCCACGGGCGGCCTTGCGCGCATGGTAAAGCGGCAAGGCACGGCGAAACTGGCAACACAGGTTGGAGTACAAACGGTGGTCGTTGATCCGTTGCAACCTGTGCAAATCGGGCTGGTGCATGCTGGAAGCCCAAAAGGCCAACCAGGTTTTCATCGCCGGGCCGTTCACCTGGCTGGCATCGAAGTTGCCCTCGATGATCACTTTCAGGTGAGCGCGCGGGCTGTCGTCCGTCAGGGCCTGGCGACGTGCTCGAACGCCTTCGTTGAGCATATTCATGATGTAACCCATCGTCGCTGCAATCAGGCCGTTCTTGTCCCGAAAGTAGTGACTGATGATGCCGTTCGACACCCCGGCCAAACGGGCAATCAGCGCAATGCTGGCGTCCCCCAGGCCGACCTGGTCGACAGCCTGCAACGTGGCTTCGATCAATTGCTGGCGGCGGATGGGTTGCATACCGACCTTGGGCATCTTGCTATCTCCTCAGGCCTGCGAGCAGGCGACAGGCGGCTGACTCGGCGAAGACCAGTCTATTTTGTTTTGATTGAACGTTCAATCAATAAAGAATAAGCTCTGCGACAATTTGTGCCATTGACAGTCTTTCAGGCCGTCGAGCAGGCACGAATTGACACCCCAGGAAATCGCGTAACCCCCGGAATACAAGGCGTTGACGGGCATCAGCGATGCGAAATGCAGATTCTGCCCCGTGGCCATGGCCCGCGGCGGGCCCTTGGAGCGGGCGGGGTGATCTGTGACGAATGCGCGCACCCAGCGGGTAAAGCGTGGCATTTGCAGCAGACCACCTGTCTGTTTTTTGCAACGTATCGATTCGGGATCACGGTTTCCAGGGTGCTTTTATAACACCTGATGCAGTGGGGATATTCCACCAATTGCTCGGGAAATAATGATTAGCCTCCACAGCCGCACTGCCCGGAGCATTCGTGCAATGAGTTCTGCCTCACTTACCAAGCCCCCCGCCGAGAGGGTACGGGTCAACCGCGTGGTGTTCTTCACCTCCGCGCTGATGATCCTTGTTCTGACTGCCTTGCTGATCGCTGTACCCGAAACTGCCGGCCAGGTGCTGGGCGTGGCCCAGAAGTGGCTGACGCGCACCTTCGGCTGGTACTACATGCTGGTGATCTGCGGTTACCTGCTGTTCGTCGTCTACCTGGCCTTCTCCGATTACGGCAGCCTCAAGCTCGGCGGCAAGGACGACCAGCCCGACTTCAGCTATGGCGCCTGGGCTGGCATGCTGTTCTCCTCGGGCATCGGTATTTCGCTGCTGTATTTTGGCGCCTCCGAGCCCCTGGACCACTACTTCAATCCCCCGGAGGGCACCCCGGCAAGCCTCGAAGCCGCGCGCCAGGGCCTGCAGCTGACCTTCCTGCACTGGGGCCTGCATGGCTGGGCGATCTATGCGCTGGTCGGCCTGGCCGTGGGCTACTTCGCCTACCGGCATAATCAGCCGCTGGCGCTGCGCTCGGCGTTGTACCCCCTGGTCGGCGAACGTTGGGTCAAGGGTGCCGCCGGCAATGCCGTGGACATCTTCGGCATGTTCGTCACCCTGTTGGGCCTGGTCACCAACCTGGGCATCGGTGCCATGCAGGTGTCGTCCGGGCTGGAGTACCTGTTCGGCATGGATCACAGCAAGACCAACCTGCTGGTGGTGATCCTGGTGATGGCTGGCGTTGCTACCGTGGCGGCGGTTTCGGGTGTGGAAAACGGCATTCGCCGCCTGTCCAACCTGAACATCATGCTGTTCAGCGGCTTGCTGATCTTCGTCCTGCTGGGCGGCGAGACCCTGCACTTGCTGAACGGCTTCGTGCAGAACGTAGGCGATTACCTCAACGGTATCGTGCTGAAAACCTTCGACCTGTACGTGTATGAGGGCGAGGCTGGCAAGTCCGAACGCTGGTTGGGCCTGTGGACCGTATTCTACTGGGCCTGGTGGATCTCCTGGGGCCCGTTCGTAGGCATGTTCATCGCCCGTATTTCCAAAGGCCGCACCGTGCGCCAGCTGGTCATGGGTGTGCTGCTGATCCCGCTGGGCTTCACCTTGGCCTGGCTGTCGATCTTCGGTAATACCGCGCTGGACCTGGTGATCAACCAGGGCGCGGTGGAGCTGGGCAAGACTGCGCTGGAACAACCTTCGATGTCGATCTACCAGCTGCTGGAATACTTCCCGGCAGCCAAGCTCGTGATCGGGGTGGCGGTGTTCGTCGGCTTCGTGCTGTTCCTGACGCCGGCCGATTCCGGTGCGGTGATGATGGCCAACCTGTCCTGCAAAGGCGGCAAGGTCGACGAGGATGCCCCACACTGGATGGTGGTGTTCTGGTCGGTGGTGATCACCCTGGTGACCATCGGTTTGCTGTTCGCCGGTAATTTCGAGGCCATGCAAACGATGGTGGTGCTGGCGGGCCTGCCGTTCTCGGTGGTGCTGGTGCTGTTTATGTTCGGCCTGTACAAGGCCATGAAACAGGACGTGGCGGTAGAGCAGGAGCGCGCCGAACTGGCTGCCCGTGGCCGACGTGGGTTCAGTGAGCGGCTGACCCAGCTGGAGCTGCAGCCGACCCAGGCCGTGGTGCAGCGCTTCATGGACAAGCAGGTCAGCCCGGCCCTGAAAGAGGCTGCTGCGCAGTTGCAGACCCTGGGCTTCGACGTGGAGTCCCGTGTTGGCCAGGCGCGCGACATGATGGGCCTGCGGGTGATGATGGAAGAAGGTAACCCGTTCGTCTACGAAGTGAGCCTGGACGGCTACCTGGCGGCGCCGAGCGAGGCGCCGGTGGAAGGCGAGCCCGAAGTCCGTCAACGCTTCTACCGTGCCGAGGTGTACCTGCACGACGGCAGCCAGGAGTACGACCTGATGGGCTTTGCGCCCGAGCAGATCGTGCGTGACGTGCTGGACCAGTTCGAAAGCCATCGCCAGTTGCTGGGGCGAGTGTACAGCTGACGCTGCTGCAACGAAAAAAGGCCTTGCCCGCGTGCAAGGCCTTTTTTTTGAGCAATATGTAGCGCGGGTATCGCGCCTGAATGCCGCAGCCTGCGGTTTTTCAGCGGAGGCACCCAGCATGACGAGTTACAAGATACCCCCCTTCGATTTCCGCCAGGCCGTGGCCGGGCAGTTCGACGGCCGGCCGACCCTGCGCGAGGTCGCCAGTGCCCAGCTACTGCGCGTGCTGCTGTCGAACCTGCCATGGTTGGCCAGCACCACGCCTGCCCTGACAAATGCTGACCCACTGATGCTGGACAGCCCAGACCCTTCTACTGCGTACTCGACCACCGCACCCTTTGTGGACCGGGTTCTGGAAGCTGTGCTCGACCCTCAGGCGTTGAGCCTGGCGCCACTGGCGGATGGGCGCCATTACAACCTCGGGCTGACCGGCAGCCATCGTTTTGCCGGCTCGTCGAGCGAGTTCGACACCCGGCAGTTGCCTGACTTGTCAGCAGCCCTGAACCAGCTGGTCGAGGACTTGCCACGACACTTCTGCGAGGCTCAGCTCGAGTACTGGCGAGGCAAGGGCAGCGCCGGGGTCAGTCGCGACGAATGGCTGCAGTTGCTGCTCAGGATCGCGCTACTGCGCAGCTTGCCCTGGCAGGGACTGGACCCGCAGGAGCAGGCCTGTATCCGCGGCCTGCTGCACGGCGGTGATGAACAGCCCGCGGTGTACTTCGTGCAGACCCGGCTGACCAGTGCCTCCATGCAATACGATCAACTGCAATGCCAGATGCTGATAGCCGCCGAGTGGGATGAGCGTGAGGTCATCCTGTGGTGCGCACCTTCGGGGATAGTACGCAGTTTCCAGTCGTTGCACGCGTTCGGCCTGGCCTTGCGTGACGAACTGGCGCAACGCTACGCCTTCGAACGGATGAGTTGGCAACGCTATCCCGCCACCGGCAATGTGTTTGCCCAGCAGGTCTCGCTGCTGCTCGATACGGTGCTCGCCAGGGTCGAGCTTGCGCGTTATGCCGATATCCAGGATGTTCCGGCCCTTGAGCAGCGTTTTGACCAGCTTGGCGACCCTTCTTCCTGGTTCGTGGGGTACCCGGATGAAACCCCGGCGGTGCAACCTCCCCCTGGGTTGATGGCCCGTGCGCAGGACACTTTTGCCTGCAGCGCTGCCTTGCTGCAGCTCGCGCTTTACCAGCTCGACTCGGGTGGGGTCTCAGCACTGGATGGCGTTCAATCGCTGACCGATTACGCCCGTCAACGGCTGACCACGCAGATCCGCGAGGATCACGGTGTGGACAGCTCGCCGGACGATCTTGTATTCGACCTTTACCTGGCCCGTGGGATCCCTGGTGGGGCGGGCACAGGCACCGGCGGCGGCGAACCATTGGCTTTCGTTGGGAGCAAGACACTCACCGAATTTGCCATTGGCAACCTCGCGTCGCTCAAGGGGGCGGCGATCGAGCGCATTTATCAGCGTGGCGGAGGCGAGGCACCGGCGTGGCTCGATGCCGAGGCAGCCAGAGCGCTGGTGACCAAAGTGGACATCGGTAGCCACTATCCTGCCTATGTCGCGGCGCAACTGGACGATCCGGCCAAGCGCGCGGACCGGGTCACGCGCCTGGGGCGGGAATGGCGTGCAGCACTGCTCGCGGCTGCGCTCACTGCCAAGATGGACGGCAAGATCAAGGAGCCAGGCCTGCAATGCGTGGTCGACTATTGCGCAGGTCATGTTGACCCCGACACGCCGCGCATGATGCTGTTTCCGTTGGCGTTCAAGCGTAGCGCAGCGTCTTCGGTCACGGACGCGGTACGCTGCATGTACATCCTGTTCTGCGCGGAACCCTCGCTGGTCTTGCTGTACCGGCCTTTGTTCGCCAAAGACACGCTGCGTGAATATGCCAGCCTGTCGGCTTTGCTCGAACACGTGCGTGAATCGGAGATTTTGCAGGAGAGCATTCTTGACTGGATGCAGCCCAGCGTCAGGCCTATCTACGACCATGGCGGTTTCCGCGAACCGCACATCAGTGTCATCGGCATCGACCCCTATGCGCTGCCTGAGCGTCCGGAACCTGCCAGGCTGGCGATCGAATTCTGGCGTAGCAACATTGACGAGAAACTTTATACAGCCAATCGGGACCTGCTGCTGACGCTCGCTGATGAACAGTCTGTGTCCAACGCCGAGAGCCGCTGGCAGACATTGTGCGAGGGGGCATGGCTGTTGTTCGATGTCGTGACCTTGGGGCTTCGGGGGCCGGTGGCCGCGGTGGCCTGGTTGGTGCAATTGCTCAACGCGTTGCAGCAAGACATTGAGGCCTTGGAACGTGGCAATGAGTTCGATCGGTCGGCGGCAACGGTTGACCTGATATTGAACCTGGGCATGGTGTTGCTGCATGCCAGGCAACCCGCCAAAGCCTTTCCCGCCTATGCATTGCCCGGTGCGGCGGAGGTCGAGGGGCCTGAAGCGCAGCGCGGCGCATTTGCCGAAATTGCCATCGCGCCTATCGAGGAAACGCCTGCGCCTGGCCAAGCGCTGCCGAGCCGCTGGCTCGATTTTTCATGGCGAGGTCAGAGTGGCTTCAACTGGCTGCCGCGCGAACAGCGCGAAGCACTCAGGGCCATGCGTGCACCGGTCTCGCTTGCGGGCGTGCAGCCCTTGAACCACGGCACGGCGGCGGGCTTGTATCTGATCGACGGCGATCATTATGTAGCCCTGGCCGGTGATACCTACCGCGTGGAGCGGTTGCCAGAGGGTGTACGGGTGGTCGATGGTGGCGGAGCCGCGGGGCCCTGGCTGCGTTTCGTCGACGGCGTGTGGCGTGTGGACACGGCGCTTGGTCTGCGGGGCGGCATGGGGCGAGAGCGTACACAAAAGTCGCTGAGGGATCGGTTTCGCGACATGCGCCAAAAGATAAACCTCCTTGACAATCGCGCCCGGGAGGCCAGAGAGCAAGCCCGGCCTCTTGCAAAGGCTGCGGACGAATTGCGCAAAAACCTGCAGAAACTCAAGGGGCTCCGGGCCAGCGCATCCGAAAGGCTGGCCGCGTTGCCCGCCGAAGACGAGGCGGGGAAGTCGCAGTTGCGCACAACGCTCGGGCTTTACGATGAGCGCATGATTACGTTCGAGCAGGACCACTTCACCCAGATGAGCCTGACGCTGAAGGAGCTGGAAGCTGCGGTCAGCGCCGATATTGAAATACTGGCGCTACACGCAACCATGCAAGAAGAAAAATTTGCTAGTGAGCGGAGAGAGGGCGGCTGGGACGGGGTGCTTGCCGAGCACGATAAAGGCGTTCGCAACAGCGCTATCAACGATGCCGAGGTTATTTTCACCGAGCTCTGGAGCCTTGCCAATTACCCCGAACTTGTGGAGATGCAAAACGCACTGTATGGGCGGCCAGTCCGCGAATCCGCGGATTTGTATGAGAAGTTGCGCGTCAAACAGCAAGTCGTGATCGACGTGCAGGATCGCATGTTGGTCGGGAGTGAGCAGCTGGATAAATTGTTGACCGAAACGCCGGACGATTTCGAGGTAGAGGATTGGAGTGGCAACAACAAACGCACCGTCGCAGAGATAATTGCCAAGCGCACCGTCAGTACAGTTCAACTGCGTTTCCACCAGGTGATGAATCTGGCCGAGCTGGCGCTGCACGTGGAAAACGACCGGCCGGACGTAATTGCAGACTACAAAGCTGCCCTGGCCAGCCCAAGGCTGCGCAACGCGGCCGAAGCCCACGGCGAGCTGGCCTTCTCCAACCTGCCCGCCCAGGACAGGATCGTCATCCTGCACGAAGCCTGGGACGAGTACAGTGCTGCGCTGGTCAACAGCGATCGCGTTCGCCGGGAGGGTGGGGCGTTGATCGAACCGGCCATGATCGACCGCTATCGGGAGCACATCCGCAAACTCAAGCTCGATGTGAACGTACGTCTGAGCACTGCGTATGATGAACAGGATCGCCCCCATTTACCGATCGCTCGTAGGCCTTATCCGGCGGCCCGCGTGCCGCAGCGGTTGGTGCGTAATGCCCAGGGCCAACTGATGATCGGCGATGTTATCGAAGGGCAATCCTTGCTCGAGGTGCGTGAGAAGATCAGCAATAAGGTATTGGCCACCTTTGAACAAGTAGATGGCCAGTGGCGCGAGCGCGAGGTCCAGCAGCCATCGTTATCCGACGAAGCCCCCTTAGCCGATCTCGCTGGTTGGGTGCAGTCTCTACTGAATGAGAGCAATGCCCAGCGAGCCTCAGCCAAGGCCTATGTCCAGATCGATATCAGCGGGCCGCTGGTTGCCAGGATATACGACCTTCAGCTGAGCAAACTGACCGAGGCAGTGAGCGTACTGCGCGCCGCCGGTGGCGACGATGCGCTGATCAGGACCTTGGAACAGGAAGTGAATGCGCTGCGTACAGAGAAGGAGGAGCAACTTACCGCCCTGTACACCCACACCAGCCGCCCCACTGCCGAAGCTCTGCGCTATCTTCACGATTTGGGGGCGATCAAGGTCGTATACCTCAAGCGGCATGTTATGAACGACACTAGCGCTTTCGATGAGTACCTGGTACAGCTCTTGTCAAACAACCATAAACTCTGGGCTGTGCATTTCCATTTGCGGTCGCAGGCTGCCTTCCCCTGGGAAGTTACTTCAGGACACCTGAAAGTGTGGGCCCAGCGTTTCCTGAGCAGCCAGGTTGCCAAGGATACAGGGCAGCAGCTTTACCGTGGCAAGCTGACGCTACAGCAAGCCACGGGGATCGTTCCTTTCAATCCTCCAACAGCATAGTAGGCTCGGGGCGGCTTGCCTCTGGCCGAACCCAGGCTCATCGGTTGCTGTAGCGGCCCTGCCGGCCATGTGCCGGCATGGCCTGGTTGCTCCGCTCGGCGATCATCTGTGGCAGGCCCAGCAGCGTGATGCCCTGGCTTTTCAGGCGAGGCAGTTCGCGGGCCAGAACCTCGAGCGTTTGCGGGTAAGGGTGGCCGATCAGCACTGCCGAGCCTTGCTTGTGCGCCAGGGCCACGCCTTGTTGCAGCTGCCCGGTAATGGCTTCGGTGGTGCGCACGTCATCGAGAAACACATCCCGCGAGACATGCGCCAAGCCTTGCGCCTGTGCCTCTGCAGCCGCGACGGTGGCGGCACTGGTGCGGCTGTCGACGAAGAACAGGTGGCGGCGCTGCAATTCGCCCATCAGCCAGGCCATGGGTTCGCGCTGGGCTGTCATGCGGCTGCCCATATGGTTGTTGATGCCGGCCGCGTAAGGCACCTTGAGCAGCGCGCTGTCCAGGCGCCGGGCCAGCTCTGCGCCGGCGATGCCGGGGTGCCAGGCATAGGGCCCGGTGGCCGGGTCCATTGGCATGTGCAGGATCACCGTTTTGCCGGCCTTGTGCGCTTGGCGGGCGAAGTCGGTTGCATGCGGGGTGTCGGGCATGATGGCCATGGTCACCGGGCCGGGTAGGGCCAAGGTGCGGCTGTCCCGTTCGGGGCTCTGGCCAAGGTCGTCGATGATGATACTCATGTAGGCCTTGCCGGCCGGTGCCGCTTGCGCGACCCCGGCCAACAGGCAGAACACCAGGCACAGCAGGTACCGCATGGGCCGGATCATTTGCCCGAGGTGATGTTGAGGCCTTTGAGCAGGCTCAGTGCCTGGCTCAGTTGGAAGTCGTCGTCCTGTGGGCGCTCCTTGCGCTTGCTGCTGCCAGTCGGGCGGTCGGCGCCGCCGTTACCGTTGCCCAGGTGGCCCTGCAGGTCGGCTTCCTTGAAGTTGTCGGTGTCGACCTCGGCAGTGAGCTTGGCCTGACGTACTTCGATGTCGGGGACGATACCCTGGGCCTGGATCGAACGGCCATTGGGGGTGAAGTACAGAGCGGTGGTCAGCTTCAGGGCGCGGTCATTGGCCAATGGCAGCACGGTTTGTACCGAGCCTTTGCCGAAGCTGTCGGTGCCCATCAGCACGGCGCGCTTCTGGTCTTGCAGTGCGCCTGCCACAATTTCCGAAGCCGAGGCGCTGCCACCGTTGATCAGCACCACCAGTGGCACCCCTTCGCTGGCGTCGGCCGGGTCGGCCGAGAAGCGCAGTTCGGAATTGGCGATGCGGCCCTTGGTGTAGACGATCAGGCCCTTGGTGAGGAAGTGGTCGGCCACTTCCACGGCCGATTGCAACACACCACCCGGGTTGTTGCGCAGGTCGAGCACCACACCGCGCAGTTTCTTGCCGTTGTCCTTGCGCAGCTTGGCCAGGGCTTTGCCCACCTCGTCGCCGGTCTTGACCTGGAACTGGGTGATGCGGATATAGCCGTAGTCGTTTTCCAGCAGCTGGCTCTTCACGCTCTTGACCTGGATCACGGCGCGGGCCAGGGTCACGTCGAAGGGGTTACCGCCGTCGCGAACCAGGGTCAGGGTGATTTTGTCGCCGACCTTGCCGCGCATCTTGTCCACCGCTTCGGTCATGGTCTGGCCGCGGGTCGGGGCGCCGTTGATCTTGACGATCAGGTCGCCGGCCTGGACGCCTGCACGCGAGGCCGGGGTATCATCGATCGGCGAGACCACCTTGATGAAGCCATCTTCCTGGCCCACTTCGATACCCAGCCCGCCGAACTCGCCGCTGGTGCTCTCCTGCAGTTCCTGGAAGTCCTCGGGGTCCAGGTAGGCCGAGTGGGGGTCCAGGTTGCTGAGCATGCCCTTGATGGCGTTCTCCAGCAGGGTCTTGTCGTCCACCGGCTCGACATAGGCGGCCTTGATGCGGTCCATCACTTCGGCGAAGGTGCGCAGCTCTTCCAGTGGCAGTGGCGCCTTGGCAGTGACCTCGGTGGCCGGCACAGCTGCCGCCTTGGCCGGCTCCGCGGCAGTGGCCAGGGGCGCGCCGACCGCCAGGGCGATGGACAGGGCCAGCTGGGTGAGACGAGGCGAGTGCAGCATGTCGAACGGACTCCTGATCCTGTAAGCGCTCCCTGCGGAGCATCGGTGCAGCCTTTGGGCCGCGCCGTAGAAAGTTGACTAACCCCGGCACCACTGCGAAGGGTCGGTAGGCCGGCCCTGCTGGCGGATGGCGAAGTACAAGCCTGCCGCGTCCTGGCCACCGCTGTCGCCGACGGTGGATATGGCTTCACCGGCCTTGACGATGTCACCGGCACTTTTCAGCAGGCTCTGGTTATGGCCGTACAGGCTCAGGTAACCGTTGCCATGATCGAGAATGACCAGAAGCCCGGCGCCGCGCAACCAGTCGGCGAACACCACGCGCCCGCCGTGCACGGCGCGCACTTGTGTGCCAGGGTTGGCGCTGATCATCACGCCGTCCCATTTGGCCCGGGCATCGTTGCCGCGTGCATCGCCGAAGCGTGCCAGCAATCGACCATTGACTGGCCAAGGAAGTTTGCCCCGTGCTGCAGAAAATGCACCGCCGTAGTTGGCACCGTCGCTGGAAACCATCGGCCCGAGGGTGGTACGGGCCTTTTTCGGCGGCTCTGCCGGCGCTTCAGGCTCGCGCGCCTGATTGCGCGCAGCGGCGGCAAGGGCCTCTTGCTGCCGGCGTTTTTCCGCTTCCTGCTGCGCCAACAAGGCTTTCTTGCGTGCCTCTTCAGCCTCGCGGGCCTGGCGTGCCAGGGTTTCCTCGATGGTCTTGAGGACTTTGGCCAGGTCGGCCTGGTCCTGTTCACGGGCCTGGAGCTTCTGGTCGCGGTCTTTCATGTCGCTGTTGAGCTTGGCCAACACCTGCTGGCGCTTGCCGCGTTCGCTCTCCAGGGCCTGGCGGCGGCTGTCGAGGTCGGCACGCTGGGCCAGCAGCTGTTGCTGTTGAGCAGACATTTGCTGCTCGACACTGGCCAGCTGGCGGAGGGTTTCGTTGAAGGTGCGCAGCTGCTCCAGGCGCGCCTTGCTCATGTAGTCGTAGTAGGTCAGGGTGCGGGCGAATTTCTCTGGGTTCTGCTGGTTGAGCAGCAGCTTGAGGTATTCCTCGCGACCGTTGTTCTGGTAGGCCGAGCGGGCTTGAATGGCGATCAGCCGTTGCTGTTCAACGCGGGCGGTCTGGAGTTTTTTTTTCTCGGTTTCAAGGCGCTCCAGCTCGCCCTCGGTCTTTTTTAGCGCTTGCTGCAGTGCCTCCACCTGCTTTTCGAGGTTGCCGATGTCGGTCTCGGTGGCTTTGAGGTCCTTTTGCACACCGGCTTTTTCTTCCTGGAGCTTGCCCAGTGTTTTCTTGAGCTCGACAATGTCCTGGCGGGTGGCGTCCAGTTGCTGCTGGGTCTGTGCGCGCTCATCGGCAAAGGCCGGGCTGAGCAGGCATGACAAGGCTAGGAGGATCAGGGCGCGAAGCATGGGGTTTGGCGTACCAAGGATGGAGACTGGCCTAGTATGCCCGCCTGGGCGGGCAAATTGAATCAGCTGCAAGCGTGAAGCTACAAGCGGCAAGAAAAAGCGCGCAACCTCTCGCTTGCAGCTTGCAGCTTGCAGCTTGCAGCTTGCAGCTTGCAGCTTGCAGCCGTCAGGCGTCGACCAGAATCGAAGTACCGGTCATTTCGGCAGGCTTTTCCAGCCCCAGCAGCTTCAACATGGTCGGCGCAACATCGGCCAACACGCCGCCATCACGCACTCTCACGTTGCGCTTGCCGACATAGATGAACGGCACCGGCTCGGTGGTGTGTGCGGTGTGGGCCTGACCGGTGGACTCGTCTTCCATCTGCTCGACGTTCCCGTGGTCGGCAGTGATCAGCGCTTCGCCACCGACCTTGTCCAGCGCCTCGACAATGCGGCCAACGCAGTTGTCCAGCGCTTCGACAGCCTTGACTGCCGCTTCGAACACGCCGGTGTGGCCGACCATGTCACCGTTGGCGTAGTTGACCACGATCACGTCGAAGCGCTGTTGCTCGATGGCTTCGACAATGCGGTCGGTCACTTGCGGTGCGCTCATTTCCGGCTGCAGGTCGTAGGTGGCGACCTTCGGCGATGGGATCAGGATGCGCTCTTCGCCTTCGAATGGCTCTTCGCGGCCACCGGAGAAGAAGAAGGTGACGTGGGCGTATTTTTCGGTTTCGGCGATACGCAGTTGGGTCTTGCCGTGCTTTGCCAGGTACTCGCCCAGTACGTTGTTCAGGCTGGACGGGGCAAAGGCAGCGGGTGCCGGGATTTTCGCCGAATACTGGGTCAGGCCGATGTAGGCCGCCATTTTTGGCAGGCGTGCACGGGCGAATTCGGTGAAATCGGGCTCGACGAAGGCGCGCGACAACTCGCGAGCGCGGTCGGCGCGGAAGTTCATGAAGATCACGGCATCGCCGTCTTCGACCTTGACTGCTGCGCCGATGCGCGTGGCCTTGACGAACTCGTCGCTCTCGTCACGGGCGTAGGCCGCTTGCAGGCCTGCCACGGCGGTGTCAGCGGTGTATTCGGCGCTGCTGTCGACGATCAGGTTATAGGCGGCGCTGACGCGGTCCCAGCGGTTGTCGCGGTCCATGGCGTAGTAGCGGCCGATCAGGCTGGCGATGCGGCCCTTGCCCAGCTTGGCGAAGGTGGCGTCGAGCAGCTCGATGGACGACTGGGCGCTACGTGGCGGGGTGTCACGGCCATCGAGGAAGGCGTGCAGATAGATTTTTTCCGCACCGCGCTGCGCGGCCAGTTCGGCCATGGCAACGATGTGGTCCTGGTGGCTGTGCACGCCGCCATCGGACAGCAGGCCAAGGATGTGCACGGCTTTGCCGGCACCGGCAGCCTTGTCCACCGCACCGGTGAGCACCGGGTTGTGGAAGAACTCACCGTCGCGGATGGCCTTGGTTACCCGGGTGAAGTCCTGGTAGACGACGCGGCCCGCGCCCAGGTTCATGTGACCGACTTCGGAGTTGCCCATCTGCCCGTCCGGCAGGCCGACATCCATGCCCGAGCCGGAAATGAGGCCATGCGGCTGGCTGGCGCGCAGGCGGTCGTAGACCGGCGTGTTAGCGGCGTAGATGGCGTTGTATTCAGGGCTTTCGCTGTGGCCGAAGCCATCCAGGATGATCAGGACCAGGGGTTTGGGCGTACTCGTCATCAATCAAACTCACGGTTGTTCAAAGATGATAAAGAAACGCATTTTAGGGCAAATACGCCACGTGCGGCGAATAATCGTCCCATCCCCCGACCGGCGCGCGTGCGCTGGCAACATGAAGCTGGTCTGGTGGCCGGCCCGTCGGGCTTTGGTGGTACCAAGGGGCTGTGTATACTGGCCGGCATTTTCAATCGCCTGGAACACCGCTGATGGTTGCTCACCTGATTCAATTCGCGACAGATCACTACATCCTGGTTGCGATCTTCTTCATTCTGCTGGTCCTGCTGCTCATCAATGAAATCCGCCGTGGCGGGCAGAGCCTGAGCAACGGCCAGCTGACTGCCCTGGTCAATGCCGAGAAGGCGCTGGTGATCGATATCCGCCCGGCCAAGGAGTACTCCGCCGGTCACATCGTGGGTGCGGTGAACATTCCGCAGGACAAGCTGGCCAACCGCATGGCCGAGCTGGACAAGCACAAAGAGAAGACCCTGATCGTCGTCGACGCGATGGGCCAGCAGTCCGGCAGCATCTGCCGCGACCTGCTCAAGGCCGGTTACAACGCCGCCAAGCTGAGCGGTGGCGTTTCCAGCTGGAAAGCCGATAACCTGCCCCTGGTGAAGTGATATGAAGCCCGTCATCGTTTATTCCAGCGACTACTGCCCCTACTGCATGCGTGCCAAGTACCTGCTCGAGAGCAAGGGCGTGGCATTCGAGGAAATCAAGGTCGACGGCAAACCGCAACTGCGCGCCGAGATGGCCCAGAAAGCCGGCCGCACGTCGGTGCCGCAGATCTGGATCGGCAGTACCCATGTCGGTGGATGCGATGACCTCTATGCCCTGGAACGCGCCGGCAAGCTCGACGCGTTGCTGGCGGCCTGATTTGCACTGCATTCGAAAACATTAGGATAAGGATCTGCCATGACTGACCAACAGACCAACGGCGCTGCTGCAGAAGACAACAGCCCTCAGTTCTCCCTGCAGCGCATCTATGTGCGCGACCTGTCGTTCGAGGCCCCGAAAAGCCCGCAGATCTTCCGTCAGACCTGGGAGCCGAGCGTTGCCTTGGACCTGAACACCAAGCAAAAGGCCCTGGAAGGCGACTTCCATGAGGTGGTGCTGACCCTGTCGGTCACCGTGAAGAACGGCGACGAAGTCGCGTTCATCGCTGAAGTGCAGCAGGCGGGTATCTTCCTCATCGCCAACCTCGATGCTGCTTCGATGAGCCACACGCTGGGTGCGTTCTGCCCGAACATCCTGTTCCCGTATGCCCGCGAGACCCTGGACAGCTTGGTGACCCGTGGTTCGTTCCCTGCGCTGATGCTGTCGCCGGTCAACTTCGACGCCCTGTACGCGCAAGAAATGCAGCGCATGCAGGAAGCCGGCGAAGCGCCAACCGTTCAGTAACTGCTGCCGGTATCGGAAAAGCGCCTCTCGGGGCGCTTTTTTGTTGCCTGTGTGGGAAGCCGCACGTGGTCCCTGTGGGAGCCGGCTTGCCGGCGATAGGGCCAGTGCAGGCTTACACATCAGCTCCCGGCAAACCCGTTCTGCCGCCACGCCTCATAGACCGTCACCGCCACCGTATTGGACAGGTTCAGGCTGCGGCAGCCTGGGCGCATGGGCAGGCGCAGGCGTTGCTCGGCGGGCAGGCTGTCCAAGACTTCTGCCGGCAGCCCGCGGCTCTCCGGCCCGAACAGGAACGCGTCACCTGGCTGGTAAGCGACCTCGTGGAACGGGTGCGAGCCTTTGGTGGTAAAGGCGAACAGCCGTGGGTTGCCCAGGCTTTCCAGGCATTCGGCCAGGCTCTGGTGGCGCTTGAGCGTGGCATACTCGTGGTAATCCAGCCCCGCGCGGCGCAGGCGCTTGTCATCCAGTTCGAAGCTGATGGGTTCGATCAGGTGCAGGTGGCAGCCACTGTTGGCGCACAGGCGAATGATATTGCCGGTATTCGGCGGAATTTCTGGTTGAAAAAGGATGACGTGAAACATGCACGGCTCCAAGCAAGAGGATGACGGGCATTCTACTCCCGAACCGGATGTGCGTTCGAAGGCGTTGCCGCGCATGCTGCTGTCGCTGGCGATCGTCGGGGTAATGGTGGGGCTGATGATCGGCCGCCTGACCGCCCCTGTGGAACGCCAGTTGCAGCAGGTAGAGGTGCTGCCGGATGGTCTGGCGCTGTGGTTCAACGAAGAACCCAAGCTGCACGCGGAGAACGTCCAGGGCACGGTGGCTGTGCTGTTCCAGGCCCAGGGCACGGCCCGGCAGGGCCAATTGAGCCTGAATGGCAAACCGGTAAGCTGGCGGCTGCAGAACAGCCAGGAGGGGTTGTTGCTGACGGTGGTGGCCGCGCGCCCCCTGCACGGCCAATGGGCCGGTGCAGAAGACGCTGGGCGCTGGCGGCTGCAGGTGAGCCTGCAGGAATAAAAGAGGGGATATCCCGGCCTGCCTGTACCAGGGTCCCCAAAAGGGCTACGGCGTACTGCGTGTAAAGGGGGGATGGCCCGGCCTGCCTGTACCGAGGTCCCCAAAAACGGCGGTGCTGCTAATAAAAGAGGGGTTCACCCGGCCTGCCTGTACCAGGGCCCCCGAAACTGGGTATGTATTAGCTATTGCAGGGGGCGTGCCAATTTTACAAAACCCGGAAATACTGGGTTTTGAGGGGGATTCGGCCGGTTTTTGAGGGGGTTTGTGCCTTGGCGAGGTGCAGCGGGCACAGGAACGGTGCATCGGAAGGCTGAAACAGCTGGGGCCGCTTTGCGGCCCTGTCGCGGCACAAGGCCGGTTAGAATGGGCGGGGGTGGCCGGCAGTCCTGCGGAGTCGGGCCGGCATCATCTATCGATGTAGGAGCGGGTTCACCCGCGAATACGGTGGTACCGGCAATGCACAATGCCTGGCAGAAACTGGCCCGCAGGCCTGGCCCTTTCGCGGGTGAACCCGCTCCTACAGGTAACGCATCAGCCCGGAGGCAGAGATGAATCGTGTAGGAGCGGCCTTGTGTCGCGACAGGGCTGCGCAGCAGCCCCAAAGATCTCGAGGGTTAACCTGATGCTCAGTGCTCGTCACCTTCCTCGTCATCGCCACCCGCCACATTCATCCCCAGTTCCTTGATCTTGCGGGTCAGGGTGTTGCGCCCCCAGCCCAGCAACAGCGCCGCATCGCGGCGCCGGCCGGCGGTGTGCTTGAGGGCGGTCTCGATCATGATCCGCTCAAAGCTTGGCACCGCGCTGTCCAGCAGGTTGGATTGCCCACGCGCCAGTGCCTGGTCAGCCCACTGGCGCAGCGCCTGCTCCCAGTTGGTTACGGGTGCCGCGTCTTGGGGCAGGTTCAGCAACTCTGGCGGCAAGTCACCAATCAATACCTCGCGGCTGGAGGCCATAACGGTGATCCAGCGGCAAGTGTTCTCCATCTGCCGCACGTTGCCCGGCCATGGCAGGTTGCGGATGAACTCCTCGGTTTCCGGCTTGAGAACCTTCGGCTCGACCGCCAGCTCTTGAGCGGCACGGGCAAGGAAGTGGCGGGCGAGTGCGGGGATGTCTTCGCGCCGGTCAGCCAACCTCGGGATATGGATGCGAATCACGTTCAGGCGGTGGAACAAGTCTTCGCGGAACTTGCCAGCCTGCACCAGTGACTCGAGGTTCTGGTGAGTAGCGGCGATGATACGCACGTCTACCTTGACCGGCACGTGGCCGCCGACCCGGTAGAACTCGCCGTCTGCCAGCACCCGCAGCAGGCGGGTCTGGGTATCGGCGGGCATGTCGCCGATCTCGTCGAGGAACAGGGTGCCGCCATCGGCCTGCTCGAAGCGGCCCCGGCGCAGGTTGGCGGCGCCAGTGAAAGCGCCTTTTTCGTGGCCGAACAGCTCGGACTCCATCAGGTCCTTGGGGATGGCGGCCATGTTCAGGGCAATGAACGGTGCCGTCGCGCGCGGGCTGTGGCGGTGCAGGGCGTGGGCTACCAGTTCTTTGCCGGTACCGGACTCGCCATTGATCAGCACGGTGATGTTGGAGTGGCTGAGGCGGCCAATGGCGCGGAACACTTCCTGCATCGCCGGGGCTTCACCGATGATCTCCGGCGTGCGTGCCAGGCTCTGTGGCACGTCCAGCCCTTGCTGGTCCTGGGCGTGCTGGTTGGCCCGCTTGACCAGCGAAACCGCTTCGTCCACATCGAACGGCTTGGGCAGGTACTCGAAAGCACCGCCTTGGTACGATGCCACCGCGCTGTCCAAGTCGGAGTGGGCGGTCATGATGATGACCGGCAGGCGTGGGTGCTGCTCGCGAATCTGTGCCAGCAGGTCGAGGCCGCTGGCCCCCGGCATGCGGATGTCGGAAATGATCACGTCCGGCTGCTGGCGGGCCAGGCGCCCCATGACACCGTCTGCGCTATCGAAGCTCTGGGTGGTCATGCCTTCCTGTTGCAGGGCTTTTTCCAGGACCCAGCGGATGGAGCGATCATCGTCGACGATCCATACGGTTTCACTTCGGCTCATGAGGCGGTGGCTCCTTGTTCCAGAGGCAGGTAGATCGAGAAGGCGGTATGGCCTGCGTGGCTTTCACACTCGATCAGGCCCTGGTGCTGGCTGATGATGTTCTGGGTAATGGCCAGGCCGAGCCCGGTACCGTCCGGGCGACCGCTGACCATGGGATAGAAGAGGGTGTCTTGCAGTTCCAGCGGGATGCCGGGGCCGTTGTCGATGATCTCCACCCGGGCCACCAGGCGATGGCGCACGTGGCCGATGGTGAATTGGCGCAAGGCGCGGCTGCGCAAGGTGATGCGGCCCAGGCGCAGTTCGTTCTGCGAGCTAATGGCCTGCATGGCATTGCGCACGATATTGAGCACCGCCTGGATCATCTGTTCGCGGTCGATCAGGACATCCGGCAGGCTTGGATCGTAGTCGCGCACCAATGTGATGCAACCCTGGCTTTCAGCCTCGACCAGGCTGCAGACCCGCTCCAGTACTTCATGGATGTTGGTCATGGCCAGCGAGGGCAGCTTGTTCGAGCCCAGCATGCGGTCGACCAGGTTGCGCAGGCGGTCGGCCTCTTCGATGATCACATTGGTGTAGTCGCGCAGACCGTCCTCGGGCAGCTCGCGGGCCAGCAACTGGGCAGCTCCGCGGATGCCCCCAAGGGGGTTCTTGATTTCGTGAGCCAGGCCCCGCACCAGCATCTTGGTGGTTTCCTGTTTGCTCAGTTGGGCCTCTTCCTTGGTGATGCGCAGCAGCCGGTCGCGCGGGTGCACCTCCAGCAGCAGCAAGGTCTGGCCCTGGTGCAGGATTGGCGTTACTGCGTAGTCAACCGTGATCGTCTGCCCGGTCAGGGAAGTCAGCTGTGCTTCGCGCTTGGTAAACGGGTGCGCCTGCTCGACCGCCTGGCGCAACGAGCTGAGCGCTTCGGTCGATTCAGTGAACAGTTCGCTGATGAACTGCCCGTGACTGCGCTGGCCACTGACCGCCAGCAACATTTCTGCAGCGGGGTTCATGTATTCCAGGCGCAGCTCACCGTTGAGCAATAGCGTGGCAGTGGTCAGGTTGTCCAGAAGCAGACGGTGCTGTGCATCGCTGATGGTCATAAGGCGTCGTTGACCTCTTTTGGCGCTTGTCTGGCAGGGTGCAGCCAGAACCCGGGGCGCAGTGAATCCGCTGATTCCAGTTTCAGTGCATAAAATGCAAGAAACAAACCAAAGCTCCGAAAAGAAGCGGAATTGTCCGATAAGCACCCGAAACTGCGCAGATTCGCACCAGAATGTTCTGGTTTAACGTTTCTTGTGACCTTTTTTGGGGTGCATTCAAGGGCGTCGGTCGCAAGAATGCACCAATAAGGAGCATAGAGCTTTCAGGATTTATCGCACAGTTGACCCGTGGCACGAACCAAGGCCTGGTGCAGTGGCTGGGGCGCGGACCGGCCGGCCAGTTCCTTGGCCAGCCGTGTGCTGCAGCCTGCCGCGGGCTCACGGTCGAAGGCTGCCAGCCGTTGCAGGAGTGTGCCTTGCAGGTCATCCAGTTGCGGGCGGATGTCTGTCTGCAAGTCGCGGCGTTGCGTGTGCGGCGCCGTGCCCTCGCGGTGCCAGTCCGACAGCAGGGTGTATTGCAGCAACTTGTTGGCTTCCATCTGGTCGGCGAAAAACGCTTCGGCGCGTTGTGGCGCCAGGCCGTGGCCAGGTGCGGCAGCACGGACATTGGCCAGCACCTGCTGCTCGCGCAGTGTTGCCTGCACGGGCTGGCCTGTGTCCCACTTGTGCAGCGCCACGGCTTCAGCCAGGGCCAGGCGCCGTTCGATATTGTCGAGCAACGCGGACAACGCCGTATCCGGCGGGGCTTCTGCAGTGCAACCGGTCAGGGCCAATACAGCCACTGCGGCGAAGGGGAAATGACGCATGACAAACCTCCAGAGCATAGGGTGAAGGCCCGAGTTTGGCGGTGTTGGCAGATCATCGGGGGTAGGACGCTTCCGAAAATGGTGACAGCAGAAACGAAAACGGCCTCCCGAGGGAGGCCGTTTGATCAGCTCACCGGCGCCGGGCGCCGATCAGATCAGCAGCTGTAGTACAGCTCGTATTCCAGCGGGTGCACGAAGGTGCGGACCTTGATTTCTTCTTCGCTCTTGAGCTCGATGAAGGCGTCGATGAAGTCGTCGGAGAACACGCCGCCCTTGGTCAGGAACGCACGGCCTTTATCCAGCTCTTCCAGAGCTTCTTTCAGGCTGCCGCACACTTGCGGGATGTTCTTGGCTTCTTCTGGCGGCAGGTCGTACAGGTTCTTGTCGGCCGCGTCGCCTGGGTGGATTTTGTTCTGGATACCGTCCAGGCCAGCCATCAGCAGCGCTGCGAAGGCCAGGTACGGGTTGGCCGATGGGTCCGGGAAGCGGGCTTCGATACGGCGGGCTTTCGGGCTGCCGACGTAAGGAATGCGGATCGAAGCGGAACGGTTGCGCGCCGAGTAGGCCAGCATCACCGGGGCTTCGAAACCTGGAACCAGACGCTTGTACGAGTTGGTCGACGGGTTGGTGAAGCCGTTCAGGGCCTTACCGTGCTTGATGATACCGCCGATGAAGTACAGGGCGGTGTCGGACAGGCCGGCATAGCCTTCGCCGGAGAAGGTGTTCTTGCCGTCTTTCCAGATCGACATGTGAACGTGCATGCCCGAACCGTTATCGCCGTACAGTGGCTTCGGCATGAAGGTAGCGGTACGGCCGTAGGCGTCGGCAACGTTGTGCACAACGTACTTCAGCGCCTGTACTTCGTCAGCCTTCTTCACCAGGGTGTTGAACTTGACGCCGATTTCGTTCTGGCCGGCAGTTGCCACTTCGTGGTGGTGAACTTCGACGGTCTGACCCATTTCTTCCAGTGCGTTGCACATGGCAGTACGGATTTCGTGGTCGTGGTCGAACGGCGGAACCGGGAAGTAGCCGCCTTTCACGCCTGGGCGGTGGCCTTTGTTGCCGCCTTCCACGTCAGCGCCGGTCATCCACGAGCCTTGCTCGGAGAAGATCTTGAACATCGAGCCGGAGATGTCCGACTGGAACTTGACTTCGTCGAAGATGAAGAACTCAGGCTCCGGGCCTGCGAAGACGGTGTCACCGATGCCGGTGCTCTTCAGGTACTCTTCGGCACGCTTGGCGATGGCGCGTGGGTCGCGGTCGTAGCCCTGCATGCTCGACGGGTCGACGATGTCGCAGGTGATGATCAGGGTTGGTTCTTCGGTGAACGGGTCCAGAACGGCGGTCTCGTCAACCGGCATCAGGATCATGTCGGAAGCTTCGATGCCTTTCCAGCCAGCGATGGAGGAGCCGTCGAACATCTTGCCGACTTCGAAGAAGTCTTCGTCCAGCGCATCGCGCGCCGGCATGGTCACGTGGTGCTGAGTACCTTTGGTGTCCGTGAAACGCAGATCAATCCACTTGACGTCATGATCTTTGATGAGTTGAACCGACTTCGACATGTTGTCCTCCGGATGGTCTAGAGCGCGGTGGGCCGCTGCCCTGGAAAAAGGGTGTTGCTGGGCGCGGATAGTCGGCCAAGCTTACCTGCCTCACAAGGGAGCAAATTGCATGCCAGTGCCCGAAAATGGCGAGCGCGGGATAAAAGGGGGCGTTTACGGGCATTTTGCCCGGGGCTGGGATTGAAGTGTGCACTCTTTAGATGCGGATTTTGGCATTTACGCACCGATATGGTGCGAATCTTGGAAGGTGTGCCTTCTTTGAGGGCCTTATCACCGGCAAGCGGGGCCCACCGGTAAGGCGCAACACTTGAGGCCTGCGAATGACCTGTGGGCGCCGGTTTGCCGGCTATGAGGGCGACACAGGCAATAAAATCCGACCTTCTGTACAAAAGTTGCTCAAATCCTGAGCAATTTCCGATATAATTCGCGCCCCTCATTTTCGGCAGGCCCTGCGCGCGCTGTTAACCAATGAAACTCATCGTCAAAGTCTTCCCAGAAATCACCATCAAGAGCCGGCCGGTGCGCAAGCGCTTCATCCGCCAGCTCGGCAAGAATATCCGCAACGTGCTCAAGGACCTCGACCCTGAGCTTGCGGTGGATGGTGTGTGGGACAACCTCGAAGTGGTTACCCGCGTCGAAGACGAGAAGGTCCAGCGCGAGATGATCGAGCGCCTCACCTGCACCCCGGGTATCACCCATTTCCTGCAGGTAGAGGAATACCCGCTGGGTGACTTCGACGATATCGTCGCCAAGTGCAAGCACCATTTTGGCCACCTGTTGGCCGGCAAGCACTTCGCCGTGCGCTGCAAACGCGGGGGTCACCATGACTTCACCTCGATGGACGTCGACCGATACGTCGGCAGCCAGCTGCGCCAGCAGTGCGGCGCTGCCGGTATCTCGCTGAAGAACCCCGAGGTGATGGTACGCATCGAGATCCGCAACCAGCGCCTGTATGTGATCCACAACCAGCACAATGGCATTGGCGGTTACCCGCTCGGTGCGCTGGAGCAGACCCTGGTGCTGATGTCCGGTGGCTTCGACTCTACCGTGGCGGCCTACCAGATGATGCGCCGTGGCCTGATGACCCACTTCTGCTTCTTCAACCTCGGCGGCCGTGCCCACGAGCTGGGCGTGATGGAAGTGGCCCATTACCTGTGGAAGAAGTACGGCAGCAGTCAGCGCGTGCTGTTCATCAGCGTGCCGTTCGAGGAAGTGGTTGGCGAAATCCTCAACAAGGTCGACAACAGCTACATGGGCGTGACCCTCAAGCGCATGATGCTGCGCGGTGCCGCGCATATGGCCGACCGCCTGCAGATCGACGCATTGGTGACCGGCGAGGCGATTTCCCAGGTATCGAGCCAGACCTTGCCGAACCTGTCGATCATCGACTCGGCCACCGACAAGTTGGTGCTGCGCCCGCTGCTGGCCACGCATAAGCAGGACATCATCGACCAGGCCACCGAAATCGGCACCGCCGACTTCGCCAAGCACATGCCGGAATACTGTGGCGTGATCTCGGTGAACCCGACCACCCATGCCAAGCGTCACCGCATGGAGCACGAAGAAAAGCAGTTCGACATGGCCGTGCTGGAGCGCGCCCTGGAGCGCGCCAAGTTCATTTCCATCGACCACGTAATCGATGAATTGGGCAAGGACATCGAAATCGAGGAAGTGGCCGAGGCGCTGCCAGGCCAGGTCGTCATCGACATTCGTCACCCCGACGCCCAGGAAGATCAGCCTCTGGTACTGGAAGGTATCGAGGTTCAGGCCATGCCGTTCTATGCCATCAACAGCAAGTTCAAGCACCTGGACCCCACGCGCCAGTACTTGCTGTATTGCGACAAGGGTGTGATGAGCCGTTTGCACGCACACCACCTGCTCAGTGAGGGACATGCCAATGTGCGTGTTTATCGTCCGACATAAGACGCCGGGGCTGTATGGCGGCAGTATCCGCCATCGCCCTCCCGACCGCCGGGCCCGCTGAGCCTCAAACAGTACATATTCGCCGCCTACACTGGGCGGCAACCGAATCCTCTGATCGAGATACACTTGTGATCGAAAATCTGCGTAACATCGCCATCATCGCCCACGTTGACCATGGTAAAACCACCCTGGTCGACAAACTCCTGCGTCAGTCCGGCACCCTGGAGCGTAACGAGCTCAACGACGAGCGCGTCATGGACTCCAACGACCAGGAAAAAGAGCGCGGTATTACCATTCTGGCGAAGAACACCGCTATCAACTGGAACGGCTACCACATCAACATCGTCGACACCCCCGGCCACGCCGACTTCGGTGGCGAGGTCGAGCGTGTAATGTCGATGGTCGACTCGGTGCTGCTGCTGGTCGACGCCCAGGACGGCCCGATGCCGCAAACCCGCTTCGTGACCAAGAAGGCCTTCGAAGCCGGCCTCAAGCCCATCGTCGTGATCAACAAGGTTGACCGCCCGGGCGCGCGTCCGGACTGGGTTCTGGACCAGATCTTCGACCTGTTCGACAACCTCGGTGCCACCGATGAACAGCTGGACTTCAAAGTCGTCTACGCCTCGGCCCTGAACGGCATTGCCGGTCTGGACCACACCGCCATGGGCGAAGACATGACCGCGCTGTACCAGTCGATCGTCGACAACGTACCTGCACCGTCTGTTGACCGTGACGGCCCGTTCCAGATGCAGATCTCCGCACTGGACTACAACAGCTTCCTCGGTGTTATCGGCGTTGGCCGTATCGCCCGTGGTCGCGTCAAGCCGAACACCCCGGTGGTCGCCATCGACACCAACGGCAAGAAACGTAACGGCCGTATCCTGAAACTGATGGGCCACCACGGCCTGCACCGCGTCGACGTCGAAGAAGCCCAGGCTGGCGACATCGTCTGCATCAGCGGTTTCGATGAGCTGTTCATCTCCGACACCCTGTGCGCCCCGGACGCGGTAGAGGCGATGAAGCCGCTGACCGTTGACGAGCCAACTGTTTCGATGACCTTCCAGGTCAACGACTCGCCGTTCTGCGGTAAAGAAGGCAAGTTCGTCACCAGCCGCAACATCAAGGACCGTCTGGACAAGGAGCTGCTGTACAACGTAGCCCTGCGCGTTCAGGAAACCGATTCCCCTGACAAGTTCAAGGTATCGGGCCGTGGCGAGCTGCACCTGTCGGTACTGATCGAAACCATGCGTCGTGAAGGCTTCGAGATGGCTGTTGGCCGCCCTGAAGTGATCATCCGCGAAGTCGACGGCGTGAAGCAGGAACCGTTCGAGAACGTCACCATCGACATCCCTGAAGAATCCCAGGGCAAGGTCATGGAAGAGATGGGCCTGCGTAAGGGTGACCTGACCAACATGGTGCCGGATGGCAAGGGCCGTGTTCGCCTGGAATACAACATTCCAGCCCGTGGTCTGATCGGCTTCCGTAACCAGTTCCTGACCCTGACCAACGGTGCAGGCATCCTGACCTCGATCTTCGACCGCTACGACACCATGAAGTCGGGCCAGATGTCTGGCCGCCTGAACGGTGTTCTGGTTTCGGTCGAGACCGGCAAGGCACTGACCTACTCGCTGGAAACCCTGCAGGCTCGCGGCAAGCTGTTCGTTGAACACGGCCAGGAGATCTACAACGGTCAGATCATCGGCCTGAACAGCCGTGACAACGACCTGGGCGTGAACCCGACCAAGGGCAAGAAGCTGGACAACATGCGTGCTTCGGGCAAAGACGAAGTCATCGCCCTGGTACCGCCAGTTCGCCACACCCTGGAACAGGCCCTGGAATTCATCCAGGACGACGAGCTGTGCGAAGTCACGCCTAAGTCGATCCGTCTGCGCAAGAAGATCCTGGACGAAGGCGAGCGTACCCGCGCTGCCAAGAAAGCCAAGAACTGAGTTAGCTCAGGCTGAATGAAAACGCCCCCGGTCGAAAGGCCGGGGGCGTTTTCGTTTGTTTGGCGAAGTGGTTTGTAGTCTATGTCTTAAGCAGGCGTAAGTTACGCCACTCATGGGCTTTCCGCCCTTGTGGGGGGCGGCAGGGTGACCTAGCGTGGAGTGATTTCTAGATAAGGAAGCACTCATGAAATACCGGTTCGCGCTCCTCGTCCCCTGCCTGGTGGCGAGCTTGCCCGCTAGCGCGCTGCAGGACTGCACAGGCCTGCGCCCCCAGCACGTTGCGCGCTGCCATATCGACAACGTACGCCAAACCCCGTTGGAGTCCGTGCTGGTTGAACAGGTGTTCGAGCCTGGTTACGCGTTTCGCCGGCTACAGATGGTTTCGCAATCGTGGGCGCCGGAGCCGGTGGTGGAACCACGCCGCTGGCAGCATGATGTGGAGCTGCACATCCCGCACAATGCGGTGCCCGGCAAAGCCCTGTTGGTGGTGAACAACGGCGTGCGCCACGGTCCGGCGCAAACCCCGGACTACGCTCGCGACGCATTGCGTGAGGTCGCCATGAAGACGCAGATGGCCGTGGTCATGGTCAGCGACGCGCCCAACCAGTACGTGACTTTCAGCGATGCCAGCGAGCCCCTGCGTGAAGATGACGCCGTAGCGCATACCTGGGCGCACGCGCTACGTGGGGCCGCAGCCCCGGAGTTGCCCCTGCATGTGCCCATGGCTGCAGCGGCAAGCCGGGCAATGGACCTGGCCGTCAAGGAGCTGCAATTGCAAGGGCTCACGGTGAACCAATTCATCATCACCGGCGCCTCCAAGCGTGGCTGGAGCGCTTGGCTGACGGCATTGGCCGACGAGCGAGTAATGGCCATCGTGCCCAGCGTGATCGTCGTTGCAGATACCTCAGCCATGCTGGCTGGTTTGCGCAAGCGCTATGGCGGCAACTGGCCATTGGCTTTGGCCCCTTACCAGCAGGCCGGGGTGCTGCAACAACTGGGTACTGCGCCCTTCGACAAGCTGATGGCGATGATGGACCCGATGCAGTACCTGGACGAGGACGGCCAGCGCCTGGCGATACCCAAATACCTGGTATCGGCCAGTGGTGACGATTTCTTCGCCCCTGACCCGGTCACCGATTATCAGCAACGCCTCCCAGGGCAGACCAGCCTCAGGGTGCTGCCCAACTCCGACCATGGCGGCGTGCGCCACGCGGTAATCAGTACTTTGGTGCCGGCGCTTGTGCGTCTGCGCGATGAAAAACCGCTGCCCAGCGTAAGAGCGTCAGCCGGCGAGCAGCCAGGACAAACACTTTTCGAGCTGTCCGAGCGGCCTGTGGCCGTGACGGTGTGGACGGCAACCAACAGCCAGGACCGCGACTTCCGTTATGCCTGCGGCGTGCGCTATCAAGCTGAAGCGCTCGCGCCCAGCCAGCGCTTCATGCTGCAGCGGCCGATGCCGGCCGTGGGGTGGCAGGCACAGTTTGTAGAAGCGAAATTCGCGGACGGGTTCATCGCCACCAGTGCGGTCAGCGTGGTGCCGCAGGCGTATCCGGAGCATCCGCCAACAGACCACGGCGGGGCCTGCCAGAGTTTCCCTGCTGGCAGCGGGTGAAAGCCCGCCCAGCTACCTGATCAGCGCCCGACCACCTTGGGCTTGTACGCACAATACCCCGGCCGCGGGCCAACCTTGGGGTGGTTGCGGCAGGTGTCCGGGCGCTTGTCATAAATGGTGCACAGGCGGCTTTTACGATCCAGATACATGCAGTCGTCGTTGCTCATCCGGGTCAGGGTGAAGATGCCTGACTTCTGGTTGAAGCGCTCGATGATGCCTTCTTTTTGCAAGCGCTTGGCCACGTTCTTCGGCGGTTCGTCTTTCTCGAATTCGTCGACTACGCCGATGCGGATCAGATCCTTGATCTTCACCTCCACCGGCAGGGTGCAGCAGGTCGAATGGCAGCCATGGCACATGTTGCTGGTGTAGCGCTGCCAGGTCTCCAGGCGGTCGACTTCGGCTGCGGCGATCAGGGTCGTTTTCATCTTTATAAAGGGCGGATCACGGTCTTGGGGCGCGCGATGATACCGGAATTGTTCAATTTATGAACAACCTTTTGCCGGAATCACCAAGTCGGCATGAAAACTGCGAACCGTAACTGTCTCCCCCTGTCGAAGGGTCTAGTCTGAACACTCTCCCTCCGCTTTCGTCAACTTGCCCGAGGATGCCCCATGTCTCAGGAACCTGAAGCTCGTGACGCCGAAGTCGCGGATTTTCGCGCTGCCGTACTGAACAAGCTGACCTACGCGGTTGGCAAGGACCCGGAGCACGCCTTCGACCATGACTGGTTCGAAGCCATCGCCCTGGCCGCGCGCGATCACATGGTCGACCACTGGATGGACCACACCCGCCAGGCCTATCGACGCAGCCAGAAACGGGTCTACTACCTCTCCCTGGAGTTTCTGATTGGCCGCCTGCTCTACGACAGCCTGAGCAACCTGGGCTTGCTGGACATCGCCCGAGAGGCCCTGGAAGACCTGGACGTGGACCTGGAGCGCATCCGCCTGCTGGAGCCCGATGCCGCATTGGGCAACGGTGGCCTGGGGCGTCTGGCCGCCTGCTTCATGGAAAGCATGTCGACCCTGGGCATTGCCGCCCATGGCTACGGGATCCGCTACGAGCATGGCTTGTTCCGCCAGGCACTGGTCGATGGTTGGCAGCAGGAGCAGACCGAAAACTGGCTGGACTTCGGCAACCCTTGGGAGTTTGAGCGTGCCGAAGTCATCTACCCGATCAGCTTTGGCGGTAGCGTCGAAACGGTGCACGACAGTAACGGCAACCAACGCCAGGTGTGGTCACCTGGCGAGACCGTGCGTGCGGTGGCGTACGACACGCCGGTGGTCGGCTGGCGGGGTTCGAGCGTCAACACCCTGCGCCTGTGGCGGGCACGGGCGCTGGAAGAGCTGCACCTGGAGCGTTTCAACGCCGGTGACCACCTGGGCGCAGTGGCCGAGGTGGCGCGTGCCGAGAGCATTTCGCGTGTGCTGTACCCGGCGGACAGTACCGAGGCCGGGCAGGAACTGCGCCTGCGCCAGGAGTATTTCTTCGTATCCGCGTCACTGCAGGACTTGCTGCGCCGCCACCTGAACCAGCATGCCTCGCTGCTTAATCTGCCCGATGCGGCCGCCATCCAGCTCAACGACACGCACCCGTCCATTGCCGTGGCGGAGCTGATGCGCTTGCTGGTGGACCAGCACGAAATCCCATGGGACAAGGCCTGGGAGCTGACCGTCGGCACCCTGGCCTACACCAACCACACCCTGTTGCCCGAAGCGCTGGAAACCTGGCCGGTGGCGTTGATGGAGCGCATGCTGCCGCGGCACATGCAGATCATCTACCTGATCAACGCGTACCATATCGACAGCCTGCGTGCCAAAGGCCTGCACGACTTCGACGTGCTGCGGGCGGTGTCGCTGATCGAGGAAGACAACGGCCGCCGAGTTCGCATGGGCAACCTGGCATTCCTCGGCTCGCACAGCGTCAACGGGGTTTCGGCGTTGCACAGCCAGCTGATGAAGAGCACGGTGTTCGCCGAGCTGCACAAGTTGTATCCGCAGCGTATCAACAACAAGACCAACGGCATTACCTTCCGCCGCTGGTTGTACCAGTCCAACCAGCAACTCACCGACATGCTGGTGGAGGCGCTGGGGCCGGAGCTCAAGGACGACCCGGAGGGGCGCCTGGCCGGTTTGGTGCCGTTCGCCGACAAGGCGGGTTTCCGCAAGCAGTTCGCGGCTCAGCGCCTGCACAGCAAGCGTGCCTTGGCCAGCATCATCCAGGACCGCGTTGGCGTAACGGTCAACCCCGAAGCGCTGTTCGACGTGCAGGTCAAGCGTATTCACGAGTACAAGCGCCAGTTGCTCAACCTGCTGCATACCGTGGCCCTGTACCAGGCCATGCGCAACGACCCTGGCACCAATTGGGTGCCGCGGGTGAAGATTTTCGCCGGCAAGGCGGCGGCCAGCTACCACCAGGCCAAGCTGATCATCAAGTTGACCAACGACATCGCCCGGGTGGTGAACAACGACCCGACCGTGCGTGGCCTGTTGAAGGTGGTGTTCCTGCCCAACTACAACGTCAGCTTGGCGGAGAGCATCATCCCGGCTGCGGACCTCTCCGAGCAGATTTCCACGGCCGGTTACGAAGCCTCGGGCACCAGCAACATGAAGTTCGGCCTGAACGGCGCACTGACCATCGGTACCCTGGATGGGGCCAACGTGGAAATGTGCGAGCAGGTCGGTGCCGACAACATGTTCATATTCGGCCTGACCGCCCAGCAGGTCGAGGCGCGCAAGCGGGCGGGTGATTTTGGCGCCACTGCGGCGATTGCTGCGTCCAACCGCCTCAACGACGTATTGCAGGCGATTCGCAGCGGCGTGTTCTCGCCGGACGATCCTTCGCGCTACACCGGCTTGATCGATGGGCTGGTGGCCTACGACCGCTTCCTGGTATGCGCCGATTTCGATGCCTACTGGGATGCCCAGCAGCGCGTCGAGGACTTGTGGCACACGCCGGAGCAATGGTGGCGTATGGCGGTCCTGAACACGGCGCGGATGGGCTGGTTCTCATCGGACCGGACCATTCGCGAATATGCTACGCAGATCTGGAAGGCGCTGGATTGAAGATGCCTGCACCGCTTTCTTCACGGGTTCGCTCGCGAAGAAGGCGGGCGCCGACCACCGGCCTGGCACACGCTGAACTACCGACCGATTGTGCCGTCAGAGTGCCGTGGCGAGTCTCATCACTCGCTAGCCTGCAACTCTCCCTGTAAACTGCGGGGGTTTTTCATCTCCCCCATCCTTTCGGAGCCATACATGTCCCGCGTTACCCTGAGTCGCTATCTGATTGAGCAGACCCGCAGCAACAATACCCCTGCCGATCTGCGCTTCCTGATCGAAGTGGTGGCGCGTGCGTGCAAGGAAATCAGCCATCACGTGTCCAAGGGCGCCCTCGGCGGTGTGCTGGGCAGCATGGGCACGGAAAACGTGCAGGGCGAAGTCCAGAAGAAACTGGACGTGATTTCCAACGATATCCTGCTGGAGGCCAACGAGTGGGGCGGCCACCTGGCCGGCATGGCCTCGGAAGAAATGGACAACGCCTACCAGATTCCTGGCAAGTACCCCAAAGGCGCCTACCTGCTGGTCTTCGACCCGCTGGACGGTTCGTCGAACATCGACGTCAACGTGTCGGTCGGCACCATCTTCTCGGTACTGCGTTGCCCTAACGAGTACCTGAGCCAGAATGAAACCCTGAACGAAAACGCCTTCCTGCAGCCAGGCACCCAGCAGGTGGCTGCCGGGTACGCCATCTACGGCCCGCAGACCATGCTCATCCTCACCTTGGGCAACGGCGTGAAGGGCTTCACCCTGGACCGCGAGCTGGGCAGCTTCGTGCTTACCCACGAGAACATCCGCGTGCCGGAAACCACCGCCGAGTTCGCCATCAACATGTCCAACCAGCGCCACTGGGAAGCCCCGGTGCAGCGCTACGTCGGCGAGTTGCTGGCAGGCGAGACCGGCCCGCTGAAAAAGAACTACAACATGCGCTGGATCGCCTCGATGGTGGCCGACGTGCACCGCATCCTGACCCGTGGCGGCCTGTTCATGTACCCACGTGACGCCCGCGAGCCAAGCAAGCCGGGCAAGCTGCGCCTGATGTACGAAGCCAACCCTATGTCGTTCATCATCGAACAGGCCGGTGGCGCCTCTACCAATGGTTACGATCGCATCCTCGACATCAAGCCAGAGAGCCTGCACCAGCGTGTGTCGGTCATTCTCGGCTCGAAAGAAGAGGTCGAGCGCGTTACCGCCTACCACAAGGAGTAAGTCATGCTCGCACCTTGGCAGCCGTTGCTGGAATGGTGGTTCGGTTGGGGCACCAGTGCCCAGGCCGTGGCTGACGAGAAGAGCACGCTGTGGTTCGGCAAGCACCACGATGCCGAGGCCCATGCGCAGTTCGGTGAACTGGTTGAGCAGGCCCTGGCCGGCGGGCTCGACGAGTGGCAGCAAAGCCCGCAGGGCTGGTTGGGTCTGCTGCTGCTGCTGGATCAGCTGCCACGCATGATCTACCGCGACACGCCGCGCGCCTTCGAGGGTGACCGGCGTGCCCAGGTGGTGGCCATGCAGGGCCTGCAGAAGGGCTGGGACTACCAGCTGCTGCCGATCCAGCGGGTGTTCGTGCTGGTGGTGCTGGAGCACGCCGAGGTGCTGGATTGGCAAAACCTGTGCGTCGAACGCTTTCAGGTGCTGCTGGCCGAGCAGCCCGAGGCCAGCCGCCGGTTGTTCGAAGGCTTCCTCGACTACGCCCAGCAGCACCAGCGGGTGATCGCCCGGTTCGGTCGCTTCCCGCACCGCAACCTGGTGCTGGATCGCCCGAGCACCAGCGAAGAGATGGACTTCCTGCTGGAGCCCGGGTCCAGGTTCTGAGATTGCAGGGCCCTGCTACGCAGGCCATCGCCACACAAGGCCGCTCCCACAAGGGGCGGCTTTTTTATTGCCCGTTAACTAATGCTTTGTGATTAATCGCACAGTAGTGGCCACCCGACCAATGGTGTAGGGGTATAGGGGGGAGGGCAGGGAACAAAGGAGGGATTTTCACGTCGAAGGTCACTGCAGGCCACTCGCCTGTCTCATCTACCCAGGAGTGTCCTTCAATGTCGTTGCGTTCCCTCGCCCTGTTGTCGCTGTGCGTCGTGCTGACTGCCTGCAGCAAGATCAACCAGGAAAACTATTCCAAGATCAAGGCCGGTATGAGCAAGGCCGAGGTCGAGCAGTTGCTCGGCACACCGACCGAATGTTCCGGCGCGTTGGGCATGAGCAGCTGCACCTGGGGGGACGAGAAGAGCTTCATCAGCGTGCAGTATGCGGCTGACAAAGTGCTGATGTACTCAGGGCAGGGCCTCAAATGAGGTGTGTGTACCTGCTGATGGCGGTCTGCCTGGCGGTGCTGCTGGGCGGTTGCGCGGGCTCTGTGCATGACCCGCTGGCGCCGAAAACCGCCGGCAACGTAGACCTCAAGCGTTACCAGGGCAAATGGTACGAGCTGGCACGCCTGCCCATGCGCTTCCAGGAGGGCTGCGAACAGTCCGAGGCCCATTACAACCTCAAGCCCGATGGCAGCTACGGGGTACTCAACCGTTGCCGCACCATGGGTGACGAATGGTTGCGCGCCGAGGGACATGCCAATATCCAGGAGCCGGGCCATACCGATAAGTTGTGGGTCGAGTTCGATAACTGGTTCACCAAGCTGGTGCCGGGCGTGGCGCGGGGTGAGTACTGGATTTTGTACGTCGACGAACGCTACCGCACTGCCATCGTCGGCAGCCCGGACCGTAAGTACCTGTGGATCCTGTCACGCACGCCGACCCTACCGGCCTGGCAGCGCGAGAACCTGTTGGCCAAGGCCCGCCAGCAGGGCTATGACACCAGCCGCTTGATCTGGCGCGCTTCCGACCAGCAAATCGTCAAGATGCATTGATGGCAGCGTTGCCGGCCTTATCGCCGGCAAGCCATCTCTCATAGAGCACTACATAACTTATAGATTTAGCAGGGGCCCTGTGGGAGCGGGCGTGTCGAGGCGTCGAACCGCCGCGAACACCGGCGGAGCCGGTGCAAGCCACCGCGGTGGATTTTTCGCGGGCGCGCCCGCTCCCACAGGCCCGCATCGCGCTTACGAATTGGACAGCGCAGCCCGTAGGGCTGTGTGAGCTCCCACAGGTGCTACGTAGTTCTCAAGCTTTGTGATGGCCCTGAATTACCCCAGCAACTGCCGCAGTACCTCGGCAAACGCCACCCGGCTTTGTTCCTCCTGGGCGTGCCGCCCCTGGCGCACTACCCACTGCCCATTCACCATCACATCGCGCACCTGGCGATCGCCGCCGGCAAACAGCCAGCGGTTGAGGATGGCATCACCCTCGGCCATCGCCAGGTAAGGGTCCTGCCCGTCGAGCACCAGCCAGTCGGCACGTTTGCCCACGGCCAGCGCCCCGATTGGCTGCCCCAGAGCTTGGGCGCCGCCCGCCAGCGCGGCGTCATACAGGGTGCGCCCGACCATTGGCTGGTCGCCGCGATACAGGCGGTTGCGGCGCTGGTCACGCAGCCGCTGGCCATATTCCAGCCAGCGTAATTCCTCGACCACGCTCAGCGATACATGGCTGTCTGAACCAATGCCCATGCGCCCGCCCTGGGCCAGGAACTCCACGGCCGGGAAAATCCCGTCGCCCAGGTTGGCCTCAGTGGTCAGGCACAGGCCTGCCACTGCGCCGCTGCGGGCCATGGCTGCCACTTCGTCGGCTGCTGCGTGGGTGGCGTGTACCAGGCACCAGCGCCGGTCGACGTCGACATGCTCGTACAGCCACTGCAGGGGCCGCAGGCCGCTCCAGGCCAGGCAGTCGTCGACTTCCTTCTGCTGCTCGGCGATATGGATATGCACCGGTGCTTGCGTGTTGCTGGCCGCCAGCACTTCGGCGAGCTGCGCCGGCGCCACCGCCCGTAGCGAGTGGAAGCACAGGCCCAGGCGCTGCGCGGGCTGTGCGGCCAGCGCGGGGGCCAGTTGCGCCTGCAGTTGCAGGTACTGGTCGGTAGTGTTGATAAAGCGTCGCTGGCCGTGGTTCGGCGCCAGGCCGCCGAACCCGGCATGGCTGTACAGCACCGGCAACAAGGTCAGGCCGATACCACTGTCAGCGGCGGCCGCACTGATGCGGCGGGATAACTCGGCGGGGTCGGCGTAGGGCTTGCCGGCCTGGTCATGGTGCACATAGTGAAACTCGGCGACCGCGGTGTAGCCGGCCTTGAGCATCTCGATGTACAGCTGGCGGGCAATGACCTGCAGCTGTTCTGGGCTGACCTGGCCGACCAGCCGGTACATCAGGTCGCGCCAGGTCCAGAAGCTGTCGTTGGGGTTGCCAGCAACCTCGGCCAGCCCCGCCATGGCGCGTTGAAAGGCATGCGAGTGCAGGTTGGGCATGCCGGGGACCAAAGGCCCGGCGAGCCGTTCGGCCCCCTCAGGCGCAGCCCCAGGCTCGATACTGGCCACGTAGCCATCGCCGGCGACCTCGATGCGGACATGGCGGGCCCAGCCGCTGGGCAGCAGGGCACGTTCGGCGAAGTAGGCGGGCATGGTGCAAATCCTGTTATTGTTAGCTTGTATATACATATACAGGCGTTTGCCTGCCGGGTAAACTGCGGCAAGCTACCGCCCATTACATTTGCACAAGGATCCAACGCCGTGCCGACACCTCCTGTCTCCGCGCTGGTTGCCCAGATGGGCGAGGGCCCGGCGCCGCTGTATGCGCGGGTCAAACAGATGATCGCCCAGCAGATCGACAACGGCAGCTGGCCGCCGCATCACCGGGTCCCCTCGGAGAGCGAGCTGGTCAACGAGCTCGGCTTCAGCCGCATGACCATCAACCGCGCCCTGCGAGAACTCACGGCCGAAGGCCTGCTGGTGCGCATGCAAGGGGTGGGCACTTTCGTGGCTGAGCCCAAAGGTCGGTCGGCGCTGTTCGAGGTGAACAACATCGCCGACGAAATTGCCGCCCGTGGCCACAAGCATACGTGTCAGGTCATCACCCTCACCGAGGAAGCGGCCGGCTCCGAGCGCGCCCTGGCCTTGGACATGCGCGAGGGCCAGCGGGTGTTTCATTCGCTGATCGTGCATTTCGAGAACGGCGTGCCGGTGCAGATCGAGGACCGTTACGTCAATGCGGCGATCGCACCCGACTACCTCAAGCAGGATTTTACCCGGCAGACGCCCTACGCCTACCTGTCCCAGGTCGCGCCCTTGACCGAAGGCGAGCACGTGGTCGAGGCGATCCTCGCCGAGCCGGAGGAATGCCGGCTGCTGCAGATCGAGCGGGGCGAGCCTTGCCTGCTGATCCGGCGCCGCACCTGGTCGGGCCGCCAGCCGGTGACTGCCGCGCGGCTGATCCACCCCGGATCGCGTCATCGCCTGGAGGGGCGTTTCAGCAAATGAGCCAGTTGCAGGTGCTGCGCGCGCAGGATTACCCGCGCATGCCATGGAAGAACGGTGGCGGTTTCACTGAAGAAATCACCCGCGACAGCGGCGAAGGCCTGGACGGCTTCGGCTGGCGTCTGTCGATCGCCGATATCGAGGACTCGGGCGGCTTTTCCACGTTTGCCGGTTACCAGCGGATCATCACTGTGCTGCAGGGCGACGGCATGCGCCTGGTGGTGGACGGCCAGGCCAGCCGGCCTTTGCTGGCCTGCGATGCATTTGCCTTCAGTGGCGAGAGCCAGGTCAGTTGCAGGTTGCTGGGCGGGGCGATACGCGATTTCAACCTGATCTATGCGCCGCAGCGTTATCGCGCGCGGTTGCAGTGGCTGGACGGTACCCAGCGCATGTACAGCTCGGCGTCGACAGTGTTGCTGTTTGCGGCCTGTAGCCAGGTCGAGGTGGCCTTGGCTGGGCGTGAGACGCAGCGGCTGGGGTTGTATGACTGCCTGCGGCTGGAGGGCAACGAAGCGTTGCTGGAGCTGGATGTGCAGGGGCGGTGCTGCCTGATCGAACTCATTCCAACTTGAGATAGCCGGGGCTGCTTTGCATCCCAATCGCCGGCAAGCCAGCTCCCACAGGTATGCCACAAGTCTCGAAGGCTAAGGTTTACCTGTGGGAGCTGGCTTGCCGGCGATTGGGGCGCGCAGCGGCCCCTTTGTTGTCCTATCCATTCAGCGGACCGTTCCGATTATTTTGGTTGTCCATGCTTGTACATACAAGTAAAGGTGTGTTTGTATATCGACCACGACATACCCGCCCGCGGACGACCGCAGAGGACCCTTCCCGTGACCGACAACAATAAATACCGTGACGTTGAAATCCGTGCCCCACGTGGCAACAAGCTCACCGCCAAAAGCTGGCTCACCGAAGCGCCACTGCGCATGCTGATGAACAACCTCGACCCGCAGGTCGCGGAGAACCCGAAGGAGCTGGTGGTTTACGGGGGCATCGGCCGTGCCGCGCGCAACTGGGCGTGCTACGACAAGATCGTCGAAACCCTGACCCGCCTGGAAGACGACGAAACCCTGCTGGTGCAGTCGGGCAAGCCGGTCGGGGTGTTCAAGACCCACAGCAACGCCCCACGTGTATTGATCGCCAACTCCAACCTGGTGCCGCACTGGGCCAGCTGGGAGCACTTCAACGAGCTGGATGCCAAAGGCCTGGCCATGTACGGCCAGATGACCGCCGGCAGCTGGATCTACATCGGTAGCCAGGGCATCGTCCAGGGCACCTACGAAACCTTCGTCGAAGCCGGTCGTCAGCACTATGGCGGCAATCTGAAAGGCAAGTGGGTACTCACCGCCGGCCTGGGCGGCATGGGCGGTGCCCAGCCACTGGCGGCGACCCTGGCCGGGGCTTGCTCGCTGAACATCGAATGCCAGCAGAGCCGCATCGACTTCCGCCTGCAAACCCGCTACGTCGACGAGCAGGCCACCGACCTCGACGACGCCCTGGCCCGCATCGCCAGGTACACCGCCGAAGGCCAGGCAATCTCCATCGCCCTGCACGGCAACGCCGCCGAAATCCTGCCCGAACTGGTCAAGCGCGGCGTGCGCCCGGACATGGTCACCGACCAGACCAGCGCCCACGACCCACTCAACGGTTACCTGCCCGCAGGCTGGACCTGGGCACAGTACCGCGACCGCGCGCAGACCGAACCTGCGGCAGTGGTCAAGGCCGCCAAGCAGTCGATGGCCGTGCACGTGCAGGCCATGCTCGACTTCCAGAGGCAGGGCGTCCCGACGTTCGACTACGGCAACAACATCCGCCAGATGGCCAAGGAAGAAGGCGTAGCGAACGCCTTCGACTTCCCAGGTTTCGTACCCGCTTACATCCGCCCGTTGTTCTGCCGCGGCGTTGGCCCGTTCCGCTGGGCGGCGCTGTCCGGTGAGGCCGTCGACATCTACAAGACCGACGCCAAGGTCAAGGAGCTGATCCCCGACGACGCCCACCTGCACCGCTGGCTGGACATGGCCCGCGAGCGCATCAGCTTCCAGGGCTTGCCGGCGCGTATCTGCTGGGTTGGCCTGGGGCTGCGTGCCAAGCTGGGCCTGGCGTTCAACGAAATGGTCCGCAGCGGCGAGCTGTCGGCGCCGGTAGTGATTGGCCGCGACCACCTGGACTCCGGGTCGGTGGCCAGCCCCAACCGCGAAACCGAAGCCATGCGCGACGGCTCGGACGCTGTCTCCGACTGGCCGCTGCTCAACGCCTTGCTCAATACCGCAGGCGGCGCCACCTGGGTCTCGCTGCACCACGGTGGCGGCGTGGGCATGGGCTTCTCCCAGCACTCGGGCATGGTCATCGTCTGCGACGGTACCGACGAAGCCGCCGAGCGTATCGCCCGCGTGCTGACCAACGACCCGGGGACCGGTGTCATGCGCCACGCCGATGCCGGCTACGACATTGCCATCGACTGCGCCAGGGAGCAGGGCCTGGATCTGCCGATGATCACGGGCTGATCGCCGGCTTTGGCTCGCATCCCGCAAGGGGTGATACTCAACAACAAGAAGGAGCGCGCAGGCACCACAGACGGGCCTGTGGCTCCAAGCGACTGGAGTAGCAACGTGACCGAATTCACCCTCAAGCCAGGCACCCTGACCCTGGCCCAGCTGCGCGCCATTCACGCCGCGCCCGTGCGCCTGCAGCTGGCTGCCAGCGCCGCGCCAGCCATTGACGCCAGTGTGGCCTGCGTTGAGCAGATCATTGCCGAAGACCGCACCGCCTACGGTATCAATACCGGCTTTGGCCTGCTGGCGTCGACCCGTATCGCCAGCCACGACTTGGAAAACCTGCAACGCTCGCTGGTGCTGTCCCACGCTGCCGGTGTCGGTGCGCCGCTGGATGACGACCTGGTGCGGCTGATCATGGTGCTGAAGATCAACAGCCTCAGCCGCGGGTTCTCCGGCATTCGCCGCAAGGTCATCGACGCGCTGATCGCCCTGGTCAACGCCGAAGTCTACCCGCACATCCCGCTGAAAGGGTCGGTCGGGGCTTCCGGTGACCTCGCCCCCTTGGCGCACATGTCGCTGGTGCTGCTGGGCGAAGGCAAGGCACGCTACAAGGGCCAGTGGCTGTCAGCGACCGAAGCGCTGGCTGTGGCCGGCCTCGAGCCATTGACCCTGGCCGCCAAGGAGGGCCTGGCCCTGCTCAACGGCACGCAGGCTTCCACCGCCTATGCCCTGCGCGGCCTGTTCCAGGGTGAAGACCTTTACGCCGCCGCCATTGCCTGCGGTGGCCTGAGCGTCGAAGCCGCGCTGGGTTCGCGTTCGCCATTCGATGCGCGTATCCACGAAGTGCGGGGCCAGCGCGGCCAGATCGACACCGCGGCGTGCTTCCGCGACCTGCTGGGCGACGCCAGCGAAGTGTCGCTGTCGCACAAGAACTGCGACAAGGTGCAGGACCCGTATTCGTTGCGCTGCCAGCCGCAGGTCATGGGTGCGTGCTTGACCCAGTTGCGCCAGGCCGCCGAAGTGCTGGCGGTCGAAGCCAACGCCGTATCCGACAACCCGCTGGTGTTCGCTGCCGAAGGGGACGTGATTTCCGGCGGCAACTTCCACGCCGAGCCGGTGGCCATGGCCGCCGACAACATTGCCCTGGCCATCGCCGAAATCGGCTCGCTCAGCGAGCGCCGCATCTCGCTGATGATGGACAAGCACATGTCCCAGCTGCCGCCGTTCCTGGTGGAAAATGGCGGGGTCAACTCCGGCTTCATGATTGCCCAGGTGACCGCTGCTGCGCTGGCCAGCGAGAACAAGGCCTTGTCCCACCCGCACAGCGTCGACAGCCTGCCCACCTCGGCGAACCAGGAAGACCACGTTTCGATGGCCCCGGCTGCCGGCAAGCGCCTGTGGGAAATGGCCGAGAATACCCGAGGCGTCCTGGCCATCGAATGGCTGGGTGCCTGCCAGGGCCTCGACCTGCGCAAAGGCCTGAAGACCTCCACCAAGCTGGAGCAGGCGCGCCAGGCACTGCGCAGCGAAGTGCCGCACTACGACCGTGACCGTTTCTTTGCGCCAGACATCGAGAAGGCCGTGGAACTGTTGGCCAAGGGGAGCCTGACCGGTTTGCTGCCGGCCGGTGTGCTGCCAAGCCTGTAATGCCTCTGGGGCCGCCATGCGGCCCAATCGCCGGCCAGCCGGCTCCCACAGTGAGGGAGCTGGCTTGCCGGCGATCTGGCTGCAAGGCAGCCCCCCTCTCGACCTCACGACCACAAAAACAATTCAAGGACGTGACATGCAACAAGCTCAAGGTCTCAAGCGTGGGCTAAGCGCCCGCCACATCCGTTTCATGGCCCTCGGTTCGGCCATCGGCACCGGGCTGTTCTACGGCTCTGCCTCGGCCATCCAGATGGCCGGCCCAGCCGTGTTGCTGGCCTACCTGATCGGCGGCGCCGCCGTGTTCATGGTCATGCGCGCCCTCGGCGAAATGGCCGTGCACAACCCGGTGGCCGGCTCCTTCGGCCACTACGCCACCACCTACCTCGGCCCTATGGCCGGCTTCATCCTCGGCTGGACCTACGCCTTCGAGATGGTCATCGTCGCCATCGCCGATGTGACCGCCTTCGGCATCTACATGGGGTTCTGGTTCCCCGAGGTCGCCCGCTGGATCTGGGTGCTGGGCATCGTGTTCCTGATTGGCGGCCTGAACCTGTGCAACGTCAAGGTCTTTGGCGAAATGGAGTTCTGGCTGTCGTTGCTCAAGGTCGGCGCCATCGTGGCGATGATCCTCGCCGGCCTGGGCATCATGGCCTTCGGCTTCAGCCAGGTGGGCAGCGGGCAGGCCGTTGGCGTGAGCAACCTGTTCGACCATGGCGGCTTCATGCCCAATGGCGTCGGTGGCCTGATCGCCTCGTTCGCCGTGGTGATGTTCGCTTTTGGCGGCATCGAGATCATCGGTGTCACGGCCGGTGAGGCCAAAGACCCACAGCGCGTGATCCCCAAGGCGATCAACGCGGTGCCGCTGCGCATCTTGCTGTTCTATGTGCTCACCTTGTTCGTGCTGATGTGCCTGTACCCATGGCCGCAGATCGGTAGCCAGGGCAGTCCGTTCGTGCAGATCTTCAGCAACCTGGGCATCGGCTCGGCGGCTGCGGTGCTGAACGTGGTGGTGATCTCGGCGGCGATCTCGGCCATCAACAGCGACATCTTCGGTGCCGGCCGCATGATGTATGGCCTGGCCCAGCAAGGCCATGCGCCGCGCGGCTTCAGCAAGTTGTCCAGGCACGGCGTGCCGTGGATGACCGTGGTCGTGATGGGGGCCGCACTGCTGGTCGGCGTGCTGCTCAACTACCTTATCCCCGAGAACGTCTTCCTGCTGATCGCCTCGATCGCCACCTTCGCCACCGTCTGGGTGTGGTTGATGATCCTGGTTACCCAGGTGGCCATGCGCCGCAGCATGCGCCGTGAAGAGGTCGCCCAGCTGAAGTTCCCGGTACCGTTCTGGCCCTATGGCCCGGCCATGGCCATTGCCTTCATGGTGTTCATCTTTGGCGTGCTCGGTTACTTCCCGGACACCCAGGCGGCGTTGATCGTCGGTGTGGTCTGGGTGGTGTTCCTGGTGGCGTCCTACCTGCTGTGGTGCAAGCCGCGGGCAGGGCAGGGCCAGCCAGTTGCAGAGCCGGTTGAGCTACACCGCTAGTACAGGAGATTGTGCATGAGAACCCTCTGGCAGCACTGCCATGCGGCAACCATGGCCGAAGGCCGTTATTCGCTTATCGAAGATGCGGCCATCGTCACCCACGCCGGGCTGATCGAATGGATCGGCCCGCGGGCCGGGCTGGGCCCGGTCGAGGCCGAGCGCACGGTGGACCTGGGCGGCGCCTGGGTCACCCCCGGGCTGATCGACTGCCATACCCACGCGGTATTCGGTGGCAACCGCAGTGGCGAGTTCGAACAGCGCCTGCAAGGCGTCAGCTATGCCGAAATCGCCGCTCAGGGCGGGGGCATTGCCAGCACCGTGCGGGCCACCCGCGCGGCCAGCGAGGATGACCTGTTCGCCAGTGCGCGCCAGCGGGTTCAAGCCTTGATGCGCGACGGCGTGACAACCCTTGAGGTCAAATCCGGCTACGGCCTGGACCTGGCCAACGAACGCAAGATGCTGCGCGTGGCCAGGCGGCTGGCGGATGCCCTGCCACTGACGGTGCGGGCCACCTGCCTGGCTGCTCATGCCTTGCCACCGGAGTACACCGGCCGGGCGGACGACTACATCACGCACATCTGCGACGAACTGCTGCCAAGCCTGGTCGGCGAAGGCCTGGTGGACGCAGTGGACGCCTTCTGCGAACACCTGGCGTTCACCCCGGCCCAGGTCGAGCGGGTGTTCATCAAGGCGCGGGCATTGGGGGTGCCGGTCAAGCTGCACGCCGAACAGTTGTCTTCGCTACACGGCTCCAGCCTGGCTGCGCGTTACCGGGCGCTGTCGGCCGACCACCTGGAATTTATGACTGAAGAAGACGCCATGGCCATGGCCAAGGCGGGCACGGTCGCGGTGCTGCTGCCGGGCGCTTTCTATTTTTTGCGCGAAACGCAACTGCCGCCGATGGACGCCTTGCGCCGCCATGGGGTGAAGATCGCCCTTGCCAGCGACCTCAACCCGGGTACCTCGCCCGTGTTGTCGCTGCGGTTGATGCTGAACATGGGCTGTACGTGCTTGCGTATGACGCCGGAAGAAGCCCTGGCCGGCGTCACGGTGCATGCCGCCACCGCGCTGGGCCTGGGTGACAGCCACGGCTCGCTGGAAGTTGGCAAGGTGGCCGACTTCGTCGCCTGGCAGGTCGAGCGCCCCGCCGATCTGGCGTACTGGCTCGGCGGCGACCTGCCCAAGCGCGTGGTGCGCAGTGGCCATGAGATTTCCAATTGAGGGAGGCAAGATGGACAAGGTATTGAGTTTCCACCAGGGGCATTTGCCGTTGCTGATCAGCATGCCCCACGCCGGCCTCAAGCTGACCCCGGCCGTAGACCAGGGCCTGGTCGACCAAGCGCGCAGCCTGCCCGACACGGATTGGCACATACCACGTCTTTACGACTTTGCCCGGGAACTGGGGGCCAGCGTGGTCGCCGCGCAATATTCGCGGTTCGTCATCGACTTGAACCGCCCGGCTGACGACAAACCGTTATATGCCGGCGCTACAACCGGCTTGTATCCGGCCACGCTGTTCGATGGCGAGCCTTTGTTCAAGCAGGGGCTGGAGCCCACTGCCGAAGCGCGCAGGGCCTGCCTGGCGACAATCTGGCAGCCTTATCACCAAACGATCCGCAATGAGCTGGCGCGCCTGCGGGAAACCTACGGCTACGCGCTGCTGTGGGATGCCCACTCGATTCGTTCGCTGATCCCGCACCTGTTCGAAGGCAAGCTGCCGGACTTCAACCTGGGCACGTTCAATGGCGCCAGTTGCGACCCGGGCCTGGCCGAGCGGCTGGTGCAGGTGTGCAGCCAAGCCCAGGGTTACAGCCATGTGCTTAACGGGCGCTTCAAGGGCGGCCACATCACCCGGCATTACGGCGACCCGGCGCATGACATCCATGCCGTACAGCTGGAGCTGGCGCAAAGCACCTACATGGAAGAGCAGGAGCCGTTTACCTACCGCGAAGACCGCGCCCAGCCGACGCGCGAGGTGTTGAAGGCGTTGCTCCAGGCCGCATTGGCATGGGGCCGGGAGCATCACGGCAAGTAATGGGCGGCGCGCCGTCGCGTGGGTTTACTCAGCTGTTACCCACGAAGGTGAGGGTGAGTTCGCGCAGCAGCGCCAGTTCTTCCTGGTGCTTGTCCTCCCAAAGGCCCTGCTGCAGAGCGACTTCCTCGTGCAGCGGGTGCTCGCTGCCGGACAGCTCCAGTACCCGCTGGCGGTAACGGGCCTCTATCTGCGCGAAGCGCGGCGCATGTTCGCCGCGCAGGCGCTGGGTCCAGCCGGAATTGGCCAGCAGGTAATCGATGAACACTTCACTGTGTTCGCTCTGGCGCACGCTTTCCAGTACCCGCGACAGCTCGCCTCGGGCCAGGTTTGCGGCCCCGCGAAAACGCATGCTGTCGGCGATCGGCAGGTCCAGCTCCCTGGCCAGCTCGCGACGGTAGGCCAGGCGCACCGAGACCAGGTCGCCTGAACCGGTGCGCGTGGCAGCAAGCTTTTCCAGCTGGTCGACGCGGAACAGCCGTAACAGGCGCTGGTGAAGGCTGTGCAGGGTATCGCCAGCGTCGATCAGCAGGCGGTTGGCCATGAGGTACAGTTCGATGTTGTTGAACTCCTGAAGTGCGCCGTCGTGGCACGTCTGCGACCCCGTTTCAGGGTCGGGCAGCGCCGCTGCGGCAATGCTTTCCATGATCGGCCGTTCATCCTGGTTGGCTGCGGCAGCCACCAGCATCAGGCGCACCCGCGCACAGAAGTCGCCCCGGGTGGTGGGGTCGACGAACGGCGCGGCATTGTGCAAACGGCCTGCCAGCCGCAGCAGGTCGCTGCCCTCCAGCTGTTGCCAGCAGCTGCGCAAGGCTTCGTTCTGAGCCTCGTCACCCAGCAGCCAGTCTTCGAGCCTGGGGGTGTCGTCGCCCTGCAACGGGAAATGTGGGTGGTCGAGCGAGCCTTCACTGGAGGAGTTGACCAGCATCAGGTTGTCTGGGATGTCCAGGGCGAACGAGTAACTGCGCTGGCTATCCGAGTAGGCCCGCACGCGCAGGATGGTGGCGTCGGGCAAGGGGTTGTCGAACAACGAAATCGACGAAATCGGCATGGCGTTGTTCAGGTTGGAGAGGATGTGCTCGGGCAGTTGGGTGATGTTATTCGAGCTGAGGTCCAGCAACTCCAGGGGTAGCAGCGCGTCACACCAGTCTGGCCACGCGTGCAGGTTCATGTTGGTCAGTTCGAGGGACGTCAGGTTGGAGGACAACCGCGCAGGCACCTGGGTGATGCTGCCGATGCGGTTGCCAGACAGGTCGAGCGAGGTCAGGTGCTCAAGCTCGGCAAAGGTTTCCAGCATGGTCTGGTCGACCTCCAGGCCCATGTTGCGAAACTCCAGGTAGGTCAGGCGCGGCAGGCGTGGCAAGGCCGATGCCAGTGCAGGCGTAGCACCTTGGTGGGCATCGATGGTCAGGCGGGTGATGTTCGGAAAGCGGGCAAGCAGTTCGCTGAGTTGTGCTGAAGTGCCACTGAGGCGGGTCAGGGTCATCGCATGCACACGCTCGCCGAAGAACGCCGGAAGGCGGCGCGGGAAGTGTTCGATGGCAACGTCCTCCAGTTGCAGGCGAAGGTATTGCTGGCCCTGCTCCTGGCGCTCCCAGAATGCGTTTATCGCCGTTGCCATACGCTGCCGGTCGGTCAGGGCCGCCTGGGTCAACGGGTTGCTCGAACTCGAGGCCTGGACCCAGCCATCGATCGCATCGCGCATGAGTTGCCGCTCGCTGCGGATGCGTTCCAGCCGTTGGTTCAGCGCCAGGGGCTGATCCACGGTGACCTGGGCCGTTTCCGGGCGTTCGTTGAGCAGCAGGCGTTGCAGGTGCATTTCATTGATGGGGTTGCCTTGCAGCGAAATCACCGGCGCGCGTTGCAGCGGCGTCTCCCCCAGCAGGAACGCGGGCAGTGACGTCAGGTTGTTGTCCTGTAACGACAGGTGCCCGATACGATTCAGGGTTTCGCTGTCGATACCGGTGGGCCATTGGCTCAGTTGCATCCGGTTCAAGCCCAGGTAATCCAAGGTAAACCAGTGGAAGCTGGCCCTGTCGATGCCTTGCTGCAGGCGGTTGCCACTGAGGTCCAGATGGGTAAGCCGTGCATGGCCTGCCAGCTCGCCAAGGTGGCTGTTGCTGAACGCCAGGTTCTGGTTGGTCATGGCCAGCCTGCGCAGGTTCGGCAGGGTCGAGGCAATGGTCGGCACGCTGGGCAGCAGCAGCGAGGGGGTTGCTCTGGGGTTGTACGGCCTGCTGATTTCCAGTGCTTCCAGCCCGGGCATCAGCCGCAGCAAGCGTTGCATCAGCCGCTCGCTCTGGCCCCAACCTGCCAGGGTGCCGCTTGGTAGGTCGAGCAGGTGCAGGCTGCGCACGCGGCGGTAGAAGAAATCGGGCAGGGTCAGCGGGATGTCAGTCAGCGGTACGCCTTGCACGCGCAGTTCGGCACCGAGCGCGGCATCATCCTCCAGGGCGGTGTCGTACCAGTGCTGCATGATCGCTTCACGCAGGGTGTCATAGGTGCGGGCCGCCTGGTCGGAGGCCGGTGAAATGGCTTCGCTCCAGTCGTCCAGGCTGCGTTGCAAGGCGTTGCGTTGCTCCATCAGCGTGGTCAGGTATTCGAGGATCTGCAGCCGGTTGCGGCCGTTGGCGGCAAGCGACATCAGCACCTGCTCGGCCGGCCTGCCGGTGCGCTCCGGAATGCCGGTGGCCCTGAGCGTGCTCAGCAGGTGCTGGCGCATGCTGCCCTGGTTTTGGTCATCACCGCTGCTCAAACGGTAGCCAACGCGGCCATCGGCAAGACGCATCGGCGAGCGATAGCCGGGCCGGGGCGGTTGCATGCCCAACGCATCGCGCAAGGCCGGGCGGGGTAACAGCGGGCTCTGTTGCAGCAGGTGCTGAAGGGCCTCGCCGCTGGCGACGCCCAGGCCTTGCATGGCTTCGGGCAAGGCTGCATGCAGCGCGCTGAAGAGCTGCGGGTAGCGACGCACCGCCGCCCCAGGCTCGCCCTGCGCGTGAACGATGTAGCCGGCCGGCGAGTGGGTGATGGTCGCCCAGGGGCTGCTGCCGTGCGCGCCGATGGCATGGTCCTGGTCGGGCCAGTGACTGCGCTGCAACAGGCGCAGCCGCGTGTCTGCGGGCCAGCCCGGCAGGCGGGGCAAGGTTTGCATGATCAGCCGGTCGCTGTCCCAGCTTTGCGCGCCGGCCAGGTACAGGCCCTCATAAGCGCGGGCAAGGCGCACGTGTTGTTGGTAGGCGCGAATTTCCTCGGCCAGGTGCAGAGGCACCTTGCCGGCACCCAGGGCTTGCAGGTCAATGGCACTCGCGTTGCGCACCAGTTCATCGATGATCGGCGCTGGCAGGCTGGGGTAGACCCGGCGGATCACCTCGCTGGTGGCCGGTAGGGGGGTAGCGAGGCGCGCGTACGCCGTGGTGAACGCTGCAGGCCAGGCGCTTTGGTCTGGCAACTGGCGGATGTGGGCATCCAGCTTGAACCGCTGCAGGGTGTCTTCCAGCAGTGCGGGCAACCGCCGGTTGTGGGCCAGGCAGTGGCGCAACGTGTCTTCGTGGATATCGCAGACGTGCAGGATCCGCTGCAAGGTCGCTTCATCGAAAGACCCGCTCAGGTGCCCCAGGCGGCGCAGCAGGCGTGCGCCGTCCCAGTTTTGGGGCTGCTCGGACTCCAGCAACCATGCCCCTGCACCATTGTGCAGCGCTTTGGGCTGGTAGCCTGCCGGGCGGGTCGGGTGTTCAAGGCGGTAACCCGTCGCAGCGGGGGTCACCGAGTAGACCCGGTTTTCCACGGGCAGCCAGGTTTTGCCGCCGTAGTGAAGCAGGCCGGATTCGTCTGGCTCCAGCCCACCCGGCAATACCCGGTCGTGGGCGAAGGGCGCCAGGTCCGCGTGCCACAGGCGGCGCTCGCCGTCGGCCAGGTCGATCGGCTGCAGTTCCTCGATGAATGATGGCGTCTCCACGGGGATCCGCTCGACCACCGGGGTAGCCTGCCCCCCGCCGGCTGCCGCGAGTGCGGCCATGATGGCGACGTTGTCGATCACGTCCATCAAGTAGTCGAATGCCTGCTGGCGATCACCGTCGAGCCAGCTGTCGATGCCCTCGAACGTTTCATTGGCCAGTTGCAGGGCCGTTACCCCAAGCATCGCGGCGCCGAGCGGGGGGATGAACAGGGCGGCAACGTTCAGGCTGACGAAGGCCAGGGCCTTGAAGTAGTCAAGGTGGCGTTGCGCAGTCTTGCCGTTTTGCATGGCTGTCGGCACCGCATGGAACAGCCCGTCATCCCTCAGCCGCTTCTGCCGTTGGCAGGCCAGCTCGTCCAGGTACGGGCGGGTGAAGGGCTGCACGTGCAGACGCACCTGTGCGTTGGCGATGCGCTCCAGGAAGGAGCGCTTGTGCCGATCGGGTAGCAGGCGCTGGCATTCCGGGCGGCGGAACGCAGGCAACTGTTCACGCAGGAACGCTTCGGCATCGGCCCTACTGGCGTGCTGGGTCAACGGCTCGGGCATGCCGGGCAGGTAAAGCACCACCCAACCCGCATACGGGTACACCGGCCCTGGTGGGAATCGGCCGGCGCCCACTGGCCGGCGTGCGTCGAGGCCAATCGCCATGGCCCCGGTCAGAGGAACATGCAGCAACTCGATGCCCGCACACAGAACCGGGCGGCCATCGTGTTCAACCTTTGGCTCACTGGCGAGCTTGAGCAAGGTTGCATGGAGGGCCGTGTCGATCCGGCCCAGCAGGCAGGCGTGGTGAACCTGCAGCTCGAATGTGGAGCGCTCGGCAGCCTTGAACACGCCGGCAATGGCCGGCGCGTTGGGCTGCTCGTCCGGTGGGTCGAGCGCGTCGAGCAGCCGTTGATACTTGCCGCCGATATCCAGCTCGCGTGCCAGGGCCGCGAACGCTTCCGCGACGATGGGCAGTTGCACCGCCTGGGAGGCCAGGCCAACGTCGTTGCTATCGAGAATGGCCGAGGCTTGGCCGCCGGCGCGCAAGCCGTTGGGCTGGGCCTCGAAGGCCTCGAAGTTCTGCAAGGCACTGTGCAGCAGGGGTTGGGTGGCCAGCTTGAGCGCGCGGGACGAGGTGACGAAAGGATCGCCGCCAGGGCTGGAGAGCGCCTCGGTAAGGGCGGCCGCCCTGTTCAGGTTCATCAGGTAGGTACGCTCGACATCGAGTGTGGTGCCGAAGCGCTGGCTGACCGCGGTGGACAGCAGCTCGGTGGCATAGCGCTGCAGGTCGGGCAGGGTTGCCAGGAGTGCGCTCAGGTTCGCCTCGGCTTGCACGTGTTGGCCATAGGTTTGCACCAGGGCCTTGGCTACCGTTGGGTTTGCCAGGCATGCGCGTTCCAGCCTGTGGTCGCGCTGGCTGGCCGCTTGGCGCAGCTGGCGGCGCTGCTCTGGCCGGGCGTCGACCACCCAGGCGGGTAGCTTGCTGCTGACCAACTGGTGGTAGAAGTCGGGCTCGCAGGCTGCAGGTTTGGTGGAATCGATCATGGGGAGTCTCACTTCGAGGGTGTTCCCCGATGCTAGGGAGGCTCGCCTGCGCCCTGCACATAAGATGATCTCGCTTAGGTACATGCTCTAAGCGCAATTCAGGTTTATGATGGCCAACGGCCGAATATATCCTCACACGGAGTGCGCGATGCAGACCCTCTACCCGCAGATCAAACCCTACGCCCGGCACGATCTGGCCGTGGAAGCGCCGCATGTGTTGTATGTCGACGAAAGCGGCTCGCCGGAAGGTTTGCCCGTGGTATTCATCCACGGTGGCCCTGGCGCTGGTTGCGACGCCCAGAGCCGCTGCTATTTTGACCCCAATCTGTATCGCATCATCACTTTCGACCAGCGCGGCTGTGGCCGCTCCACGCCCCATGCCAGCCTGGAGAACAACACCACCTGGCACCTGGTCGAAGACATGGAGCGTATCCGCGAGCACCTGGGTATCGATAAATGGGTGCTGTTCGGTGGCTCGTGGGGCTCCACCTTGGCCCTGGCTTACGCCCAGACCCACCCCGAGCGGGTGCATGGCCTGATCCTGCGCGGCATATTCCTGTGCCGGCCGCAGGAAATCCAGTGGTTCTACCAGGAGGGCGCCAGTCGCCTGTTCCCCGACTACTGGCAGGACTACATTGCGCCGATCCCCGCACAGGAGCGTGGAGACCTGGTGGCGGCCTTCCACAAACGCCTTACCGGCAATGACCAGATCGCCCAGATGCACGCCGCCAAGGCCTGGTCCACCTGGGAAGGTCGCACCGCCACCCTGCGCCCCAATCCGCTGGTGGTCGACCGCTTCTCCGAGCCGCAGCGGGCCCTGTCGATTGCCCGTATCGAATGTCACTTCTTCATGAACAACGCGTTCCTCGAGCCGGACCAGTTGATCCGCGACCTGCCGAAAATCGCCCATTTGCCGGCAGTGATCGTGCACGGCCGCTACGATGTGATCTGCCCGCTGGACAACGCCTGGGCCCTGCACCAGGCCTGGCCGAACAGCGAGCTGAAGGTGATCCGTGACGCTGGCCATGCGGCCTCCGAGCCTGGCATTACCGATGCACTGGTCCGTGCCGCTGACCAAATGGCACGCCGCTTGCTCGACCTGCCGCTGGAAGAAGCATGAGGGGCCTGCTGCAACGGGTGCGTGGGGCGCGGGTAGAAGTTGCGGGCGAGGTGGTGGGTGCCATCGACCAGGGGTTGCTGGTGCTGGTTGCCGTAGAGCCTGAAGATTCCCGCGAGCACGCCGATAAGCTTTTGCACAAGCTGTTGAACTACCGGGTATTCAGCGACGAGCAGGGCAAGATGAACAAGTCGCTCAAGGATGTTGGCGGCGGCTTGCTGCTGGTGTCGCAGTTCACCTTGGCGGCAGACACCCGCAACGGCCTGCGCCCGAGCTTCTCGACGGCTGCGCCGCCGGCGCTCGGGGCCGAATTGTTCGACTATCTTTTGCAGCAGGCCAACAGCCAATACGCCCCTGTGGCCAGCGGCCGATTTGGCGCAGATATGCAGGTGCACTTGGTGAATGATGGCCCCGTGACATTTATGTTACAAATTTGAGGTCAATAAACCCCTTGTTCACAGGAAAACAAGGGGTTTTGTACGATAAATAGTTGTTCCAGCCTGATGCGTTGTCACGCGACCTGCTGGATAATCGCGCGCTGCATGGACCTGCGTTCGCAGGTTCGTTTCACTCTGACTCGAGCATTGTCTGGAACCGTTTGGGGAATCATTACGCCCTCTCGGGGTCCGAACAGTGCTCGCCAACCCGGCATTTGTCGCTGGCCGTTGGTTTCATGATCTGTTTTCGGCGAGGGTTGCTCGTGATTGTTAGTCCCCAAAAAGCATCAAGAATCCCCGGCATCCGGTTGCGCAAGGCCCTGATGGCCAGCATGGCCCTGATTGGCCTGATGAGCGCGGGCCAGCTGTGGGCATTCAATCTTGACGATGTTGCAGCCAAGGCAAAGGATCTGGCCGGCCAGAAGTACGAGGCACCGAAAAGCAACCTGCCGGCAGTGTTCCGCGACATGAAGTTCGCTGACTACCAGAAGATCCACTTCCTGCAGGAAAAGGCCGAGTGGGCCAAGGACAAGACCCCGTTCAAGCTGTCCTTCTACCACCAGGGCATGCACTTTGACACACCGGTGAAAATCAACGAAGTCACCGCGACCAAGGTCGAGGAAATCAAGTACGACCCGAGCCGTTTCGAGTTCGGTGACGTGCCACACGACCCGGATACCACCAAGAACCTGGGGTACGCCGGTTTCCGCGTGCTTTACCCGATCAACAAGGCAGACAAGCAGGACGAAATCATGACCCTGCTGGGTGCCAGCTACTTCCGCGTAGTCGGCAAGGGCCATGTATACGGCCTGTCGGCCCGTGGCCTGGCCATCGACACCGCGCTGCCGTCGGGCGAGGAGTTCCCGCGCTTCACCGAGTTCTGGGTCGAGAAGCCCAAGCCGGCTGACAAGCACTTGGTGATCTACGCCCTGCTGGACTCGCCGCGTTCCACCGGCGCCTACAAACTGATCCTGCGCCCAGGTACCGACACCGTGGTCGACGTGCAGTCCCGCGTGTTCCTGCGTGATCAGGTCAGCCGCCTGGGCATTGCCCCGCTGACCAGCATGTACCTGTTCGGCCCTAACCAGCCGTCCAAAGTGCTCAACTACCGCCCGGCACTGCATGACTCCGAAGGCCTGTCCATCCACGCTGGCAACGGCGAGTGGATCTGGCGCCCGCTGAACAACCCGAAACACCTGTCGGTCAGCAACTTCAGCGTGGAAAACCCGCGCGGTTTCGGCCTGATGCAGCGTCAGCGTGCCTTCAGCGACTACGAAGACCTCGACGACAACTACCAGAAGCGCCCAAGCGCCTGGATCGAGCCGAAGGGTGACTGGGGCAAGGGTACCGTCGACCTGGTCGAAATCCCGACTGCCGACGAGACCAACGACAACATCGTGGCGTTCTGGAGCCCGGAAAAGCTGCCTGAACCCGGCAAGCCGTTCGAGTACGCCTATCGTCTGCACTTCACCATCGATGAACCCAAGTTCCAGGCCCCTGACCTGGGCTGGGTCAAGCAGACCCTGCGCTCCACGGGTGACGTCAAGCAGTCCAACCTGATCCGCCAGCCAGACGGCAGCGTGGCCTTCGTGGTCGACTTCGATGGCCCGGCGCTGGCTGCCCTGCCTGAGGACACTCCGCTGCGCAGCCAGGTCAGCGTGGGCGACAATGCTGAAGTGGTCGAGAACAATCTGCGCTATAACCCAGAGACCAAGGGCTGGCGCCTGACCCTGCGGCTGAAGGTCAAAGAGGCCAACAAGTCGACCGAAATGCGTGCCGCGCTGGTGCGTGATGTGCCAGCCGAACCGGCCAAGCCTGCCCAGGACGCCAAGCAGGACAAGGCCACCGCCAAGCCTGCCAAGGCCGACAAAGCGGACAAGGCCGCCAAGGCCGAACAACCTGCCGCCGACGCGGCGCCCACCAACGGGGCCCCGGCCACCACCGAGAAGGTGCTGACCGAGACCTGGAGCTATCAGTTGCCTGCCGATGAGTAACTCAAGCGCAAGGCCGGAATCGCTTGGCGAGTACCTGGCCCACCTACCACTGGGCGACGAGCAGCGGGCAGAACTGGCCAGCTGCACCTCGTTCAGTGAACTGCACCAACGCCTGGCGGCCAACCCGGCCGCCAGCCCTGCCGAGGCCGTGCAGGCCTCGGTGGGCCCGCGCCTCACCGTAGGCAGCGCCGCCGAGCTGGAAGAGGCCGAAATGCTCGGCGTCGACGGCAGCGGCCGCCTGTGCCTGAAGATTGCCCCGCCGATCAAGCGTACCAAGGTCGTGCCGGAGCCGTGGCGCACCAACCTGTTGGTCCGCATGTGGCGCCGCATGACCGGGCGCCCCAATGCACCGCAGCCGCCCAAGCGCGAGCTCCCGGCAGCGCGCTGGCGTACGGTCGGCTCGATCCGCCGTTACATCCTGCTGGCCCTGATGATCGGTCAGACCATCGTTGCCGGCTGGTACATGAAGAGCATCCTGCCGTACCAGGGTTGGTCGTTCGTCGACCTCGACGAAGTGCTCAACCAGCCGTTGTGGGATACGGTGGTGCAGGTATGGCCCTATGCCTTGCAGACTTCCATCCTGATCCTCTTCGGCATCCTGTTCTGCTGGGTGTCGGCGGGCTTCTGGACCGCGCTGATGGGCTTCCTGGAGCTGCTCACCGGGCGCGACAAGTACAAGATCTCCGGCAGCAGCGCTGGCAACGAGCCGATTGCGCCCGAGGCGCGTACCGCGCTGGTGATGCCGATCTGCAACGAGGACGTGCCGCGGGTATTCGCCGGCCTGCGGGCGACGTTCGAATCGGTGGCCGCCAGTGGCAACCTCGACCGTTTCGACTTCTTCGTGCTCAGCGACACCAACGACACCGACATCGCCGTGGCCGAACAGCAGGCCTGGCTGGACGTATGCCGTGAAACCAAGGGCTTTGGCCGGATCTTCTACCGCCGCCGCCGGCGGCGCGTGAAGCGCAAGAGCGGCAACCTCGACGACTTCTGCCGTCGCTGGGGTGGCGAGTACAAGTACATGGTCGTGCTCGACGCCGACAGCGTCATGAGTGGCGAATGCTTGAGCAGCCTGGTGCGCCTGATGGAGGCCAACCCGGACGCCGGTATCATCCAGACCGGGCCGAAAGCCTCGGGCATGGACACCCTGTATGCGCGCATGCAGCAGTTCGCCACCCGCGTGTACGGTCCGCTGTTCACTGCCGGGCTGCATTTCTGGCAGCTGGGCGAGTCGCACTACTGGGGCCACAATGCGATCATCCGCATGAAGCCGTTCATCGAGCACTGCGCGCTGGCGCCGTTGCCGGGCAAGGGGGCCTTCGCCGGCGCCATCCTGTCCCACGACTTCGTCGAAGCGGCGTTGATGCGCCGTGCCGGCTGGGGCGTGTGGATCGCCTACGACTTGCCGGGCAGCTACGAAGAGCTACCGCCGAACCTGCTTGACGAGCTCAAGCGTGACCGTCGCTGGTGCCACGGCAACCTGATGAACTTCCGCCTGTTCCTGGTCAAGGGCATGCACCCGGTTCACCGCGCGGTGTTCCTGACAGGGGTCATGTCGTACCTGTCGGCACCGTTGTGGTTCCTGTTCCTGGTACTGTCGACCGCGCTGCTGGCGACCAACACGCTGATGGAGCCGCAGTACTTCATCGAGCCGTACCAGCTGTACCCGCTGTGGCCACAGTGGCACCCGGAAAAGGCCGTGGCGCTGTTCTCCACCACCATCGTGCTGCTGTTCCTGCCCAAGCTGCTCAGCGTCATCCTGATCTGGGCCAAGGGCGCCGTCGAGTTCGGCGGGCGAGTCAAGGTCACCTTGTCGATGCTGATGGAGATGCTGTTCTCCATGCTGCTGGCGCCCGTGCGCATGATCTTCCACACCCGCTTCGTCCTGGCCGCGTTCCTCGGTTGGGCGGCGACCTGGAACTCGCCGCAGCGCGACGACGACTCCACACCGTGGAGCGAAGCGGTGCGTCGGCATGGCCCGCAGACGCTGCTGGGCATCGCCTGGGCCGGGCTGGTGGCATGGCTGAACCCAAGCTTCCTGTGGTGGCTGGCGCCGATCGTCGGTTCGCTGATGCTGTCGATCCCGGTATCGGTCATTTCCAGCCGCACCCGCCTGGGGCTGGCGGCCAAGGACGAGAAGCTGTTCCTGATCCCCGAGGAATACGCGACGCCGCAGGAGCTGCTGGCGACCGACCAGTACACCCACGAAAACCGCTGGCATGCCCTGCATGACGGTTTCGTGCGCGCAGTGGTCGACCCGCGGCAGAACGCCCTGGCCTGCGCCATGGCCACGGCCCGCCACGGGCAGGCGGCGCCGATCGAGGCGCTGCGTGCCGAGCGCGTGGCCAAGGCCATCGAGGTCGGGCCGAAAGGGCTGGACCTCAATACCCGCCTGGCGTTGCTCAGCGACCCGGTCGCCTTGAGCCGCCTGCACGAGCGGGTCTGGGCCGAGCACAATGCGGCGTGGATCGATGTGTGGCGTGCCTCCATCAAGAACGACCTGCATTCGCCGCTGCTGCCGTTGCATCCGGAGAATGAAGGCCAGCCGGCACTCGCCGGGGCCTGACCGGCCCTTTCGCGGGCGCGCCCGCTCCCACAGGGATCCGCATTTCCCTGAGGGAGCGGGCGCGCCCGCGAAGCTTTAAGGGCCCAACCCCGATTTTGGCCAACAAAGTCCCCCCCAGTGCTAGGTCCCCGGGCCGGCATGCGTTAGCATCCCTCTCCGATAATCCGCATCGGCCGGTACGGCCGTGCCAACACAATAAGATTCGCTACTTTACTTGCTAGGGGACTTGGTGATGATCAAGAAATACCTTTCGCGGCTGCTGGTCGGTGTCACCGCCCTGGTCGCCGTGACAGCGGCGCAGGCCGGCGCCATCGATGATGCGGTCAAGCGCGGCACCTTGCGGGTGGGCATGGACCCGACCTACATGCCGTTCCAGATGACCAACAAGCGTGGCGAGATCATCGGCTTCGAGGTCGATATCCTCAAAGCCATGGCCAAGTCGATGGGCGTCAAGTTCGAGGCGGTGTCCACCGCTTACGACGGCATCATCCCGGCGCTGTTGACCGGCAAGTTCGACATGATCGGCAGCGGCATGACCCTTACCCAGGAACGCAACCTGCGCCTGAACTTCAGCGAACCCTTCATCGTGGTTGGCCAGACCCTGCTGATCCGCAAGGAACTGGCGGGCGAGATCAAGTCGTACAAGGACCTGAACAACGAGAAGTACCGCCTCACCTCCAAGCTTGGCACCACCGGCGAAATGGTGTCCAAGAAGCTGATCGGCAAAGCCAAGTACCATGGCTACGACAACGAGCAGGAAGCCGTGATGGATGTGGTCAACGGCAAGGCTGACGCCTTTGTCTACGACGCGCCCTACAACGTGGTGGCAGTGGACAAGGCCGGTGCCGGCAAGCTGCTGTTCCTCGAAGAACCCTTCACCTACGAGCCGCTGGCCTTTGGCCTGAAGAAAGGCGACTACGACAGCATCAACTTCATCAACAATTTCCTGCACCAGATCAAGCACGACGGGACCTACGATCGTATTCACGACAAGTGGTTCAAGAACAAGGACTGGCTGAAGGAAATGGAATAAAAGCTGGCTTCAAGCCGCAAGCCGCAAGCCACAAGCTTCAAGCTGCAAGTTGCAAGCACAAGCGGACCGTGCACCGATCCGCTTGTGCTTGCAGCTTGCAGCTTGCAGCTTGCAGCTTGACGCTTTCTGGAGTACCCACGTGATCAAACACAAGAAAGCCCAGTGGCCCTGGCACGGGCTGACCGCGCTGGTCCTGGTGGGCCTGGCGTTCAGCCTGTACATGGCCACCTCGATGATTTCCTACGAGTGGCGCTGGAACCGCGTCCCGCAGTACTTCGCCTACAAGGCCGAGGAAACCCAGCGTGCAGCCGATTACGGCACCGTGCAGGAAATCGTCATTTCCGGCGATAACGCCCGCGTGACGCTGAAGGACGAAAGCGGCGCCGAGCAGGTGCTGGATGTGGACGCGGACAGCCTGCAACTGAGCCGCGGCGACGATGTTGCCGAGGGCGACCAGATCGGTGTGACCCGCCACTGGGCCGCCGGGCCGCTGGCCTGGGGTCTTTGGACCACACTATGGATCTCGGTCGTGTCCGGCGCCTTGGGCCTGGTGATCGGCCTGTTCGCCGGCCTGTGCCGGTTGTCGACCAACCCGACCCTGCGCGACCTGTCGACCGTGTATGTCGAACTGGTGCGTGGCACCCCGTTGCTGGTGCAGATCTTCATCTTCTACTTCTTCATCGGTACCGTGCTCAACCTGTCCCGCGAATTTGCCGGGGTGGCTGCGCTGGCGTTGTTCACGGGCGCCTATGTGGCAGAAATCGTGCGGGCCGGGGTGCAGTCGATCGCCAAAGGCCAGAACGAAGCTGCACGCTCGCTGGGCCTTAATGCCGGCCAGTCGATGCGCCACGTGATCCTGCCGCAGGCTTTCAAACGCGTACTGCCGCCCTTGGCCGGCCAGTTCATCAGCCTGGTCAAGGACACCTCGCTGGTGTCGGTGATCGCCATTACCGAACTGACCAAAAGCGGCCGCGAGGCCATTACCACCTCGTTCTCCACCTTCGAGATCTGGTTCTGCGTGGCAGGCCTGTACCTGCTGATCAACCTGCCGCTGTCGCACATTGCCAGCCGGCTCGAGCGGAGGCTTGCGCAAAGTGATTGAAGTCCGTGACCTGCTGAAAGTCTTCGACACCCGCGGCCACGTGGTCCGGGCTGTGGATAACGTCACCACCCAGGTGGCCAAGGGCGAAGTGGTGGTAGTACTGGGCCCGTCCGGCTCGGGCAAATCCACCTTCCTGCGTTGCCTTAACGGGCTGGAGCACTTCGACCAGGGCCATGTCGCCATCGACGGCCTGCAACTGGCTAACCCGAAGACCGACATCAACGCCTACCGCCGCGAAGTCGGCATGGTGTTCCAGCATTTCAACCTGTTCCCGCACATGACCGTGCTGGAAAACCTGTGCCTGGCGCAGAAGGTGGTGCGCAAGCGCAACAAGGCCGACCGCGAGGCCAAGGCGCGGGCCTTGCTGGAGAAGGTGGGCATTGCGCAGAAGGCCAACGAATTCCCGTCACGCCTTTCCGGTGGCCAGCAGCAGCGGGTGGCAATCGCACGTGCGCTGGCGATGGACCCGAAAGTGATGCTGTTCGACGAACCGACCTCGGCGCTCGACCCGGAAATGGTCGGCGAAGTGCTGGATGTGATGAAAACCCTGGCCCAGGAAGGCATGACCATGGTCTGCGTCACCCACGAAATGGGCTTTGCCCGCGAAGTGGCTGACCGGGTGCTGTTCTTCGACCACGGCAAATTGCTAGAAGACTCGGCCCCGGCCGCGTTCTTTGCCGCGCCGAAAGACCCGCGCGCGCAGGCCTTCCTGCGCCAGGTGCTTTAACCTGCAGCGGCCTCTTCGCGGCTGAAGCCGCTCCTACACGCAACGTGGTCGGTGTAGGAGCGGCTTGAGCCGCGAACACCGGCAATGCCGGTGCCATCCACTGCGATGTCTGCGTCGCGGTCCTCAGATGTTGAACCGCCCGACCATCCCCCGCAGCTGCTGCCCCAGCTGTTCCAGCTCGCCACTCGACACCGCGGTCTGCTCACTGGCCGCACTGGTCTGGTCCGACACATCCCGCACATTCAGCACGCTCCGGTTGATCTGCTCGGCCACCACGCTCTGCTCTTCGCTGGCCGTGGCGATCTGCTGGTTCATGCCCTGGATGTTCGACACCGTGTTGGTGATCTGGCCCAAGGCATCGCCGGCCCTGCGGCTCAGCTCCACACTTTGCTCGGTCAGCTGCTTGCTGTTGTCCAGCAAGCGGGTCACCTCGTCGGTGCCGCTGTGAAGGCTGTCGATCAACTGGCCGATCTCTTCGGTTGCCGTGGAGGTGCGCTGGGCCAGGCCGCGTACCTCGTCGGCCACCACGGCAAAACCGCGCCCGGCTTCACCGGCCCGCGCCGCTTCGATGGCGGCGTTCAGGGCCAGCAGGTTGGTCTGCTCGGATACCGACTTGATGACATCGAGAATGCTGCCAATCCGCTGGCTTTCGCCCGCCAGGTGATGCATGGCCGCCAGGCAATGGTCCATCTGCCCGGCCAGTTGCTCGATGCGGCCGATGGCTTCGGCCACCACTTGGTCGCCCACCTGGGCCTGCTGGTCGGCGCTGGTAGCGGCTTGCGAGGCCTGCTCGGCGTTTTGCGCCACTTCCTGAACCGTGGCGCTCATCTGGTTCATGGCGGTGGCAACTTGGTCGGTTTCCTCGCGCTGCTGGTTGATGCGCAGTTTGGTGTCTTCGCTGCTGGTCGCCAGCTGCGAGGCCGCCTGCGACAGCTGGCCGACGCCCTGGTCGATGCCCCCGATCAGTTCGCGCAGGCTCAAGGTCATCTCACGCATGCTGGTCTGCAACTGGCCCATTTCGTCACGGCGCTGCACGGTGTCGACCTGGCTCAGGTCGCCCTTAGCAATGCGCGCCGCCACCGCCAGGGTCTGGCGCAAGGGCTGGGTAATTTGCAGGGTGATCAGCCAGGCAGCCAGGGCCCCCGCTACCAGTGCCAGCAACGCAACGCTGGTCAGCAGCGAGCGGGCAGCCAGTGCTTCGCGGTCACGTTGCTCGACCTTGCGTTTACCCAGTTCGAGGCTGAGCGCGCGCAACTCGTTGCCCATTCGCTCCATGTTGTTCTGCAATTGCTCGACCCGCACCGCAGCGCGCCGGTATTGGTCCAGGCTGGCGCGGTATTTGGCCAGCTCGACACCGGGCAGCTCGCTGACAGCGCGTGGCAGGCCAAGCGGCGCCAGGCCTTTGAGCAGTTGCTCCAGGCTGGCCTGTGCTGCGTCCAGGGCGCTGTCGCCGACTTTGGCAAAGTCCTCGACCGGGACGAACGTGTAGGCGGGTACCAGGCTTTGCTGGTTGGCACCGTCGACTTGCCGGCTGAGGGTGTCCATTTGCGCCAGGGCACCATTTTGCTGGCTGTGGGCCGGCATGTTCAGCAAAGCCTGGGTCTGCAGCTCGTCGATGGCATCGTTGAGCTTCTGCTCCTGCTCCTGCATCGCCTGGCGCAAGGCCACTCGGTTGGCCACGGTGCGCTGCAACTCGGTGAAGTCATCGCGCAGGCGCTGCAGTAGGGTCAGCTTATCGGTCAGCATCTGGCGCGACTCATCGACGTTGCTGCGCTGCTGCAGGGTGCTGAGCATGCTGTTGAGCTGGTCGAGGATGTTACCGATAGTGGCCTTGCTGGCGTCGTCGTTGAGCACGCGGAAGGTGATGCGCTCTGCGCGCAGGTCTTTGGTCAGGTCGTTGATCCGGCCGATTTCGCTGAGCTGTTGCGAGCGGACGATGGCGTCGTCCAACGCACGCCAGCCGCTGATGGTGGTGGCCAGGGTAAGCAGCAGGACCACAGCGAAGCCGAGGGCCAGCTTGGCAGCCACGCTGATGTTGCCGAGCTTGCGGTTGAGGTAGCCGAGCATGGTGAGTCTCCGTGCGAAAGGGGGAGGGCATGCAGGCGTATTGCCGGCATGACACCTTTGCCCATCGGCAGCGGAGCTGTAGGACTTGACCTGATAATCAGGTAGGAAATTTCGCTGCAGCTAGTAGGAAATGCGCCGCCTGTGCCTGACCTCTACGCGCTGAACTGCCGCGAAGAGGCCAGGCACACCCGATCAAAGCCTGAAGCGCCCCACCAACCCCTGCAAATGGGTACCCAGCCGCGCCAGCTCCACGCTGGAGCTGGCCGTCTCCTCACTGGCCGCCGAGGTCTGGTCGGAAATGTCCCGCACATTCATCACGCTGCGGTTGATCTCTTCGGCTACGGCCGTTTGCTCTTCTGCCGCGGTGGCGATCTGCTGGTTCATCGCCTGGATCGACGACACGGTACGGGTGATGGTTTCCAGCGAGCTGCCGGCGCGGCGGGTCAGCTCGACGCTGCTGTCAGTCAGTTGGCGGCTGCTGTCCATCACGCTGGCCACCCGCTGGGTTCCGCTTTGCAAGCCGGCAATCAGTTCTTCGATTTCTTCGGTCGACTGCTGGGTGCGCTGTGCCAGGCTGCGCACCTCGTCGGCCACCACGGCAAAGCCGCGCCCGGCTTCGCCTGCACGGGCAGCCTCGATCGCTGCGTTGAGCGCCAGCAAGTTGGTCTGTTGAGCCACCGACTTGATCACGTCGAGCACGCTGCCGATCTTGTCGCTTTCGGCCTTGAGCTGGTTCATCGCTTCGCTGGAGTTGATCACTTCGCCGGCCAGGCGCTCGATCTGCGCCACCGCTTCGCCCACCACCCGGTCACCTTCACGGGCCTGCTGGTCGGCCATCAAGGCCGCTTCCGAGGCTTGCTCGGCGTTGCGTGCCACGTCGTGCACGGTCGCGGTCATCTGGTTCATGGCAGTCGCCACCTGATCGGTCTCGACCTTCTGGTTGTTGACCCCGGCGCTGGTCTGCTCGGTCACCGCTGACAGTTGCTCGGCCGCGCTGGCGATCTGCGTTACCCCATCGCCGATGCCACCGATCAGTTCGCGCAAGCCTTGGGTCATGCGCTGCATGCTGGCTTGCAGCTGGCCCAGCTCGTCACGGCGGTCAACCGGCAGGTTGTGGCTGAGGTCGCCGCTGGCTACTCGCTCGGCGGCGCTCAGGGTCTGGCGCAGGGGCACGATGATCTGCCGGGTGATCGCCCAGGCTGCCAGCAGGCCAAGGGCCAGCGCCAGCACCGTGGCGATCAGCAGCAGGGTCTTGGCCTGGGCGGCAGCGGTATCCCGTACGGCGGTCTGGGAGGTGGTCATCGCCTCGCTGGTCTGCAGCAGCGCTGCGCCGAACTCGACCATGCGTTGCAAGGCTTGATCGCTGGCCGTCTGGGCAGCGCCGAACTGGCTGACCGCATCCCGGTACCCGCCCATGGCGGTGGTTGCATCGTCCAGACTGGCGGCGTAGTCGGCCGGCACCTTGGCCGGCAGGGCACGCAGTTCGAGCAAGGCCTGGTCGATGGCTTTCAAAGCGGTTTGCTGGTACTCGGCATTGCCGCTGTAGGTATAACCGCGGACCTGGAAGCGGGCTTGCTGCAGCAGGGCGCTGACTTCCACGGCGGACTGGTATTGGCTTATGTCGCCGCCCTGGCGCAGGCGCTGTTGCACCCGGTTCAGCAGTTCGACGGCCTTGTCGGCGCTGTCGCCGAGCACTGCGCGGCTTGCCTCGCGGCGTTGGCCGGCCTGCTTCAGCTCGCTGAAAGCCTGCTGATAGCCGCGCACGGCCTCGCGCTGCTGCTCCAGGCGCTGGTGGTCGGCGGGCTGCTCGATCTGCCCGAGCATCACTTGCACCTGGCGATCCAGCGTAGCCAGGGCTTTTTCCAGCTCTGCGACCGAGGCATCGTCACGCTCACGTTGATACCGTTGGCGGGCGATACGCAGTTCCTGAGTGTGCTGCTGAATGACCGAGATGTTCCCCAGCTTGTCGCCACGGCCGATGATGCTGTCCATGCCGAGCCAGCCAGTCAGGGTGATGGCCAGAGTCAATAGCAGGACCAGGCCGAAACCCATTCCCAGTTTGCGGTTCACGCTCATATTGCCCAGCGATTGGGCTAACCATTGATACATGTAGACTCCCGGTCGGCTTGGCAGCACGAAACTTTGTTGTGTTGCCAAGGCCATCGGCGCGGGAAGAGGAAACTTGATGGGCGATTACGTGGCGTTTGCGTCAGAAAATGCGCGAAAGTAGCGCAGTGACGGCCGTCTCCACGCGCAGAATGCGCTCACCCAGCTGCACGGGCGCCAGGCCTGCCTTGCCCAGCAGGTCGATTTCATAAGGAATCCAGCCACCTTCAGGGCCGATGGCCAGGGTCACGGGTTGGTCCACGGCGCGCGGGCAGGCAGGGTACGGGCCGGGGTGACCGACCAGTCCCAGGGTACCAGCAGCGATCGCGGGCAGGCGGTCTTCGACGAACGGCTTGAAGCGCTTCTCGATGATCACCTCGGGCAGTACCGTGTCGCGTGCCTGTTCCAGGCCCAGGATAAGGTTGTCCCGAATGCTTTCCGGCTGCAGGAACGGCGTTTGCCAGAAGCTTTTCTCGACCTTGTAGCTGTTCAGCAGGATCAGCCGCGGTACACCCAGGGTAGCCACGGTCTGAAACAGCCGGCGCAGCATCTTCGGGCGGGGTACAGCCAGCACCAGGGTCAGCGGCAGTTTGGCCGGCGGTTGCTGGTCGAAGGCCACCTCCAGCTCGGCCTGGTGCGGTGCCAGGCGCAGCACCGTGGCCTTGCCCATCAAGCCGTTGACGCGGCCCACGCGCAGCTGGTCGCCTACCGCCACGCGGTGTATTTCCTGCATGTGGGTGAAGCGCCGATCAGCCAGCACCACGCGGTCGGCCGAAACGAAGTCGGCCTGTTCAAGCAGCAGCAGGTTCACGGTTGAGTCGCTGGTGGCTGGTCGTTGGAATCGTCGGCAGTTTCGTCGTGGGCACTGCGCTTGCGCACCAGGCTGCCGCACAGCACGCCGACTTCGAACAGCAACCACATAGGCACGGCCAGCAGGGTCTGCGAGAAGATGTCCGGTGGCGTGAGGATCATGCCGACCACGAAGCAGCCGATGATCACGTAGGGGCGGACCTTCTTCAGGTACTTCACGTCGACCACGCCGATCCACACCAGCAGCACCACCGCCACCGGGATCTCGAAGGCCACGCCAAAGGCGAAGAACAAGGTCATCACGAAATCGAGGTAGTTGGCGATGTCGGTCATCATGGCCACGCCTGCCGGGGTGGCTGCCGCGAAGAACTTGAACATCAGCGGGAACACCAGGAAATAGGCGAACGCCATACCGGCATAGAACAGCAGGATGCTCGACACCAGCAGCGGGATCGCGATGCGCTTCTCGTGGCGGTACAGCCCCGGCGCGATGAAGCCCCAGATCTGCTGGAGGATGAAGGGGATGGCCAGGAACAGCGACACGATCATGGTCAGCTTGAACGGCGTGAGGAACGGTGAGGCCACGTCGGTGGCGATCATCGTTGCGTTGGCCGGCAAGTGATCACGCAGGGGAGCGGAGACCAGGGTGTAGATCTGCTGGGCGAAGGAGAACAGCCCGGCAAAGATCAGGAAAATGACCGCAACGCAGCGCAGCAGACGGGTGCGCAGTTCGGTCAGGTGCGAAACCAGCGGCATTGGCTGGTCGTGTTCCGGATTCTCGCTCATGGGGCTCGCGGCGGTTGAGGCGGTTCAGTGGTTGTGCCCGGGGCGGCCGGCGTTTCCGCTGGCCTGGCAGCGACCCCGGCGGGGGGCTGCACGGTGGCGGTGGTCACGGGCGGCTGTGCCGGTGGCGTCAGCGGGTTGAGGATGCGCTTGGCTTCCTCTTCCATCTGCAGAATGTGCTCGTTGTGCAGCTGGCGGCGGATGTCGTCGGCGCCGATCTCACGCTCCACTTCCATCTTGATGCTGTTGAAGCTGCGCTTGAGCCGCCCGATCCACAAACCTGCGGTGCGGGCGGCGCCTGGCAGGCGCTCGGGGCCGAGCACCAACAGGGCGACCAGGCCGACGAGCAGCAGCTCGCTGAAACTGATGCCGAACATGGGTCAGTCTTTCCGCTGTGGCTCTTGGACCGGCTGTGCCTGGCCCTCGATGGTGTGGCCTGGCTGCGGCTGGGCGGTGTTCTGCACCGGCGGCACAGGCTGGGCAGGCGGTGGGGTTTGCTCGGCCGGCTTGTGCTCTTCATCGTTCATGGCCTTGCGGAAGCCCTTGATCGACTCGCCCAGGTCACTGCCGAAGTTCTTCAGCTTCTTGGTGCCGAATACCAGCACCACGACCACCAGCAGGACGATCCAGTGTTTCCAGTCAAAGATACCCATTTCGTACTCCTGAAAAATGTCAGTGAAGCTTCAGGGGCGCCCAGCGCCCCCGCAAATGCATCAGGCAGAAGGCGTGCGTGCAGCCTTCTCATCATGCCCGGACAGCCCGAAGCGGCGCTCCAGTTCGTCCAGCACCGCTTGCGGATGCTGGCCCAGCGCGCTGAGCATCACCAGGCTATGAAACCACAGGTCGGCGGTTTCGTAGATGACATCGCTGTAATCCTTGCTGTGCGCGGCGTCCTTGGCGGCGATGATGGTTTCGACCGACTCTTCGCCGAGCTTTTCAAGGATCTTGTTCAGGCCCTTGTGGTACAGGCTGGCTACATAGGAGCTGTCGGGCGCCGCTTGCTTGCGTTCTTCAAGCACGGCGGCCAGGCGGTTGAGGGTGTCGCTCATGTCAGTGTCCTGCGCTGTAGATGGCATCCGGGTCCTTGAGGACCGGGTCGACGATTTTCCACTGGCCGCCTTCGTAGACGCGATAGAAACAGCTTTCACGGCCGGTATGGCAGGCGATATGGCCCAGTTGCTCGACCATCAGGATGATGACGTCGGCGTCGCAGTCCAGGCGCAGTTCATGCAGCTTCTGCACATGCCCGGACTCTTCGCCCTTGCGCCACAGCTTGCCACGCGAACGCGACCAGTAGATGGCGCGTTGCTCGGCGGCCGTGAGGGCCAGCGATTCGCGGTTCATCCAGGCCATCATCAGCACCCGTCCGGTCTTGTGGTCCTGGGCGATCGCCGGCACCAGGCCATCGCTGTTCCACTTGATCTCGTCCAGCCAGTCTTTCATCGTCGACTCCAAAGCGAGCCCGCTCCTGTACCGGGCCATTTGCGCTAGTGTGCCAGCCACAGGCGCGGCTGGCTATTGGCGCACAATCAGGTAAAGGCCGGCGGCCAGCATCAGCCAGGCGGGCCAGGCTGCAGGCGCGGCCAGGCTGGAGGCCTCGGCAGCACCCGCGGCCAGTACCGCGCCCCCACCCAGCAGGCCGGCCCCGAGCAGGCGCAGCGCCCAGCGGTCGCCCTTGCGGCGCTCTGGCAGTTGCGGGTCATGCAGATGCGGTTGCGACAGGCGTTCGAGCAGGTCGCGGGTCATACCGGCCAGGTGCGGCAACTGCTCGACCTGGCTGTGCAGGTTGCCGAACATGGCCTTGGGGCTGTAGCGCTCGCGCATCCAGCGCTCCAGGTAGGGCTTGGCGGTGCTCCACAGGTCCAGGTCGGGGTACAGCTGGCGGCCCAGGCCTTCGATGTTGAGCAGGGTTTTTTGCAGCAGCACCAACTGCGGCTGCACTTCCATGTTGAAGCGCCGTGCGGTCTGGAACAGGCGCATCAGCACCTGGCCGAAGGAAATATCCTTTAACGGTTTTTCGAAGATCGGTTCGCACACGGTGCGGATCGCGGCTTCGAATTCGTTGACCTTGGTGTGTGCCGGGACCCAGCCCGAATCGATGTGCAACTCGGCCACACGCCGGTAGTCGCGCTTGAAGAAGGCAAACAGGTTGCGCGCCAGGTAGTCCTGGTCTTCGGCGGTGAGGCTGCCGACGATCCCGCAGTCGATGGCGATGTACTGCGGGCTCCACGGTTTGACCGTGCTGACGAAGATGTTGCCCGGGTGCATGTCGGCATGGAAGAAACTGTCGCGGAACACCTGGGTGAAGAACACCTCCACACCCCGTTCGGCCAGCAGCTTCATGTCGGTGCGCTGGTCGGCTAGGGTAGCCATGTCGGTCACGGGCACGCCATAGATGCGCTCCATGACCAATACCTTGGGCCGGCACAGGTCCCAGTACACCTGGGGCACGTACATCAGCTCGGAGCCTTCGAAGTTACGCCGCAGCTGGCTGGCATTTGCCGCTTCGCGCAGTAGGTCGAGCTCGTCGTAGATGGTTTTTTCGTAATCGCCGACGATGTCGACCGGGTGCAGGCGGCGGGCATCGGCAGAGGCGCGCTCGGCGGCCTTGGCAATCAGGAACAGCCAGGCCAAGTCCTGGGCGATGACTGGCTTGAGGCCGGGGCGTACCACCTTGACCACGACCTCTTCGCCCGTTTTCAGGCGCGCGGCATGCACTTGGGCGACCGAGGCCGAGGCCAGTGGCTCGACGTCGAAGCGGCTGAACAGCTCGCCCACCTTGGCGCCCAGTTGCGCCTCGATCAACGCCACGGCGTGTTTCGGGTCGAACGGGGGGACGCGGTCCTGCAGCAGCATCAGCTCGTCGGCGATGTCGGGGGGCAGCAGGTCGCGGCGGGTGGACAGCAACTGGCCGAACTTGATGAAGATCGGCCCCAGGTCCTGCAGCGCCAGGCGCAGACGTGCGCCACGGTTGAGCTCGGACGGCTTGCGCGGCAGCCAGCGCCACGGCATCAGCAGGCGCAGGCTGGCCAGCCACCACGGCAGCAGGGGTTGATCGAACAACAGGTCATCCAGGCGGTAGCGGATGACCACACGCTGAATGCGGAAAAGGCGGCGGACGGCGAGCAGCTTCATGCGTTATCGCTGGAATCAAGGGATCGGGAAAGGCGCTTGAGGCGCGCCTCAAGGCGTTCGGTGTCGAGTTTCAGGGCATCGAGTTCGCTGAAGGCAGCTTCGGCTTCGCGCTTGCCGACCAGCGTGCGCGACTCTTCGGCCAGGTATTCGGACAAATGCTGGCTGAAGCGCGCCAGGCCCTGGCGGGTCCAGCGTGCGCGCAGGCGGATATGGCCGGCCAGCAGGGCCGTGGCCACCGGGCCGAGCCAGCGTTGCAACTCGTGCTCCCAGTCCAGTTCCAGGTCCTGCAGCACACCGAACAGGTCGAGCAGCGCGGCGCTGTCGCCGTGCAGTTCGACCTGCGGGCTGTGCAACACGCCAGTCTTGTCCTTGGCCACGGCCAGTTGCACCAGGCTGCCGGCCGGGGCGCGCAGGCTGCAGTCGACCTCGCCTTGCCAGTGGGCGGCGAGCATCAGGCCCTCTTCATCGGGCAGGATGAACACCTGCAAGGCCGGTTGGCGGCAGTCTATCTCGATGACCTTACCCGCCAGCGCGCCCAGCCGCGGCGGGGCCGTGCTGTCCATGCGCAGGACGCGGTTCAGGCCCTGTTCGACACTGGCAAGCAGCCCGGCCAGCAGCATCAGGGCTTGATTCCCCGGTGCACGGCAACAATGCCGCTGGTCATGTTGTGGTAGGTGACGCGATCAAAGCCGGCCTCGACCATCATGCTCTTGAGGGTTTCCTGGTCGGGGTGCATGCGGATCGACTCGGCGAGGTAACGGTAGCTTTCGGAGTCGTTGGTGATCAGCTTGCCGGCCAGTGGCATGAAGGCGAACGAGTAGGCATCGTAGGCCTTGGACATGAGCTTGTTGGTCGGTTTGGAGAACTCCAGGATCAGCAAGCGGCCGCCGGGCTTGAGTACACGCAGCATCGAGCGGATGGCGGCATCCTTGTGGGTGACGTTGCGCAGGCCGAAGGCAATGGTCACGCAATCGAAATGGTTGTCCGGGAACGGCAGCTTTTCCGCGTCGGCCTGCACGAATTCGATGTTGCCGGCCACGCCGCGGTCCAGCAGGCGGTCACGGCCAACCTTGAGCATCGAGTCGTTGATGTCGGCCAGTACCACTTGCCCGGTCGGGCCGACCAGGCGCGAGAACTTGGCGGCAAGGTCGCCGGTACCCCCGGCGATGTCCAGTACGCGGTTGCCGCTGCGCACACCCGAGAGCTCAATGGTGAAGCGCTTCCACAGGCGGTGCATGCCGCCGGAGAGCACGTCGTTCATCAGGTCGTACTTGGCGGCTACCGAATGGAATACCTCGGCAACTTTCTTGGCCTTCTGACTTTCAGGTACGTCCTGGTAGCCGAAATGGGTGGTGGGTTCGGCGTGGTCGCCTTTGCGCTGGTCGTTCATATCGCTTCACCGAAAAAAATTACCGCCATTCTAGGGCGAACGGGCGGATTTGTCTTGGCGGGGTGTGCCAGTGGCCGGGGGCGGGCATAATGCCGATTATGTCTACATCTTCAGGAACACCCGCATGACCCAGATCAGCGTCGAACGCAACCACTCCCTCGGCCGTGACGCCGCCCGTGCCAAGGCCCAGGCGCTGGTCGACAAGCTCAGCCGCGAGTACGACCTCAAGGCCACCTGGAACGGTGACCGGGTCGATGTCGCGCGCAGCGGCGCCAAGGGTAGCGTGCAGATCGGCGAAGACAGCATCCGCGTGGAGCTGAAGCTGGGCATGATGCTGTCGATGATGGCCGGCACCATCAAGGGCGAGATCGAGCGGGCGCTGGACAAGGCACTGGCCTGACGCCCGCTGTTTTCAGCTGGCGGGAAACGGGATCAGGTCCTCGATCTGGTCCAGGCGCAGGTCACCCCGGTACACCTGGCAACGCTCCGCCGAAGCCTGTGCCCGTTGCAAGCGTTCGTCGCGGCCCATGGCCTCCGGGAACTTCAAATGGCCTTTGGCAAAGCGCCGGGCATTGGCGTTGGCGGTGGTGTAGTGGAAGTGCGCTTCCCAGAGCTTCTGCCTGGGTTGCCGGCGATAGATGTCGTACACATCCAGAAAGTCATTGGCCTTGAGCTGTTTGCGCGCCCTGTTCGGGGCGATTTCGACCTCGTGGGCCTCTACCAGAAAGCGCAGGGCTTTGCTGTCCGGGTAGCGGGTGCCGAGGTAGGCGCAGGTCAAGAGGCGCTGCTTTTCAGCGCGCACTTCGGTGATGGCCTGTTCGATCCTGCTGGCCAGGGGTTGCTCCCGGTCGGGGCCGCTGCGCAGGTTGCCGGCGATTTCTGCCAGGTCCTGCAAGTAGAAATCCAGCAGGTCGGCCAGGCTGTTGGGCCCATCCAGGTGGCGCGCGGCGTGGTTGAGCCTTGCCGCCTGCTGGCTCAGCAGATCATTGCCGATACGCCGCAGGCGCGCGTAGTCAGGCGCAGGCGGAGCGGGGGCAATGGTGTCCCAGTGATCGCCTTGCTGCTGGTAGCGTGCAACGGTTTGCTGGGTCATCGGGTCGATCTGCACGGTTTCGCCGGCCTCCTCGGTTTCCTCCACCACCAGCGACCTGCCTCGCGCCGTGCGGATCACCTTGCGTCGGACGGCCCGCACCCGGTGGGTCAGCGGTTGCTCGGGTACTGCATCCTGGCGATCGGTCGCGGCCGCCAGGTTGGCCATGTCATCCTCGCCCAGGCTTATCAGTGCATTGAGCTCGGCGATGTAGGCCTCGAGTTGGCTGCTGTCCACCGCAGGCATGTTGCGTGAAAGCAGGTATTGGGCATTGCTCAGGGCCAGCTTGTACTCGCGCACGGCGCTCTCCAGGGGCGCCTTTTGCTGTTCGGGCGTCAGGCCGGCGGCAGCCAGGCTGTCGTGGCTCAGCAGTGCCTCGTGGAAATGCTTGCTGCGCAGGGTTTGCTGGGCGAGCAGGGTACTTTCGAAATCGTCTGCGCTGAGCCGGTCTCTGCGGACGATGAGTTGATGCAGGTCACTGATGATCTGGGCGCGGGTAATGAGGGTCGAATACTGCCGGGTGCTGATGAGGCCATCGAGCTTCTTGCGTTTGCCGGGGAACTGGATCTGCCCATCTTGCAAGGCCTCGGCGAGATTCTGGTCCAGGCGTTGGCTGACGCTGAGGATGCGCCTGTGCACAGCCAGTGCGGCTTCGATGTTCTTGCTGTAGTCCAGGTACAGCTCTGCCTGCTCCTGGCCGAACGGCAGTTGCACCAGGCGACGGGACTGGCTCTTGAGCACCTCGTAGTCATTCATGTCGAGCAGGCGGCGGAACTGCTGCAGGTCAGTTTGCAGCAACTGCTCCCACCATTGCCCACGGGCAAATGAAGCGGTGGCTTGCGGGTCGAACCTGAGGTATTTCGGTTCGCCCATGCGGGTGTAGAGTTGTATCTGCTCCCTGATCAGCGTGGCCTGTTTCTCATAGGTGAGTGCCAACACATCGAGGTTGGCGCGCGTCTCCTGGCGAAGCGCCTGCAGCGCGCGCAGGCTTTCCTGCAGGTGTTCCGGCAAATTGTCGAGCGAAGCGCCGGGGTGCTCATCGAGCGATTTCAGGAATGCCTCGAGTGCCTGGTCGTAGGGTTCCACCCGCTTCAGGTAGACACCGACGAAGGTTTCCGTGTTGTTGAGCTTTTGATCATTGGCCACACGGGTCGCCAGCAGGGTGTTGAATGCCTGGGTTTTTTCGTCGATCAGCGCTCGGGCGCTTTTCGGCATGCCTCCGGCAAGGTGCAGGTCCAGCATCCATTCACCGTTCCAGCGTTTCAGCCAAGGGCCACGGCTGCGTTCGCGGCTGGGGAGGTAGTAGCCGTCAGGCTCCGCCCCCCATGACTGCGACCATTCGCTCTGGCTCAGCGGCGGCCCCATGATGCGCATGCCGCTCCAGCTCTCGACCACTTCGTAAGGCACGTGCTGCAACTGCACGTAGTAGCGCCCATCCAGTGCGTACAAACCGCGCATGCGCCCGCTGGCCAACGGCTGCAGCCCACTCAGGCTGACCGGGGCGCGCAGGCGTTCGAGGGCGGCGCGGGCGTCGCGCGGCAGGTTGCCGAGCCGTTGGTCATGGCCCCATTGGCTGACATTCAGCGCTGTCGGCTGGGCTGGCTCGGCGAAGGCTGTCCAGGTTTGCTGTTCCGGTAACGGCTCGGCCAGCGCGGCCGGCGCCCGACGCGGCGGGGCATGGTACGCGGGTTCGGGCGGTGTGCGGGCAACCGCGGGGCCGTGGGCCAGCAGCATGGCCAGGTTCAGCAGAATATCTGCGCCAGCGAGCCACTTTTCCTGGTCGCTGCCTTCGGTCAGCACGGTCAGGTCACGCCTGATGCCGAGCAGTGCCGTCACCAGCCAGGCCAGCATGCCTGCCGGGCCGCGCAGCAGCGGCGTGACCGTATTGAACGCCACCCAGGCGAACTGCTCGACCAGCGCCCAGCGCAGCTGTTGGTTGGACACGCTCTGCCGCGAGGCCAGCAACAGCAGAACCTCGGCCCGGGCTTGGTAAAGACGGCTGTCCAGGTCGTCGGCCCAGGGGCTGAAGGCCAGGCTGACCGGCACCCTCAGGCGCTCGATGGCAAGCCCCACCAAGGCAGCCCCGGGCGCCAGCAGATGGGCCACCTCGGCCAGCCCGGAATGCAGGTGGGGGTGAACAAAGCCGCCATTGGCGTAAATGGGGCGGGCGTCGTCATCCAGCCAGATGAGGATGTCCTGCTGCAAGGCATGCTCGGTGCGGATGCAGGTGATCAGTTGGTGGCGGCTATCGAACTGCCTGATGGGCTGCCGGGTGTGCAACGGCCGGTACAGTAGCCAGGCCCCGGTGGTGGGTACTTCGATGACGAACATGCCATGCACCGGGTTGCTCTTCGGGCCGCCGGGCACGCTGTTGAATGCCAGCGGCGCCAGCTTCAGCGCGCCGCTGGCATGGGGTTGCCGCCGGCAAAAATCGGCGATGACCTGCCACGTGCGCTCGTCCAGCTGGGCCATGATCTTGGCCTGCAGGCCGCTCAGCAGCAGGCTTGTGCGCCATTCTTCGGCAAAGCGCTGGCGCCGTTGGTCGGCGTCGTTGCCACGTTGCAACTGGTCGTGAACGAATTGCGGGTACTGGCCGCCGATATCCACGCTGTCGACCAGGGTGGCCACGTAATCGAGGTTCATCCAGCTATCCAGTGGCTGCTGGTCGGCGCGTTGAATCGCCGCTGCGACCTGCTCGCCGCCTGGCGGCAGGCGGGTGATGGCCAGTTCTGTCAGGCTGATGGTTCTCAGGTGCTCGAGCCGTGCCGGCCCGGTGGAGGAAACCTGCACCACCTGGGCAAGGCTGATCAGCAGCTGATCAGGGTCATACGGGGCCTGCGCAGGGTGGTCATTGCGCATGTGTTCCCGCAAGCGGCGAACCGCGTACTGCTGCAGGTCCTCGATGCCGTCCAGGGATGAACCACCCTGGGCCAGCATCTGCCTGGCCGACAGCGCCAGTAACGCCGTGTGGTACTCGAAACGATCAGTCAGGCTGGCGTTGCCGAGCCAGTCCGGAAACCCTATGGCCGGGGTCGATGGCTGAAGCACAAAACTTGCCGGGAACACCCATGAAGGGTCGCTGAGGGTGTAGAAGCGCTCATCCAGGTCGCTAGCCTTGTCGCCTGGGCGAAGCTGCAGCCGATCGATTCTTTGCAGCAGGCCATTGAGAAGCTGCCGGGCCTGGTAGGCAAACGGGTCCTCGCGCAAGGGCGTGCAGGCCCAGGACATCGAGTCGAACGCATGCTGCTCGTAGAGCGCTTCGCGCAGGGCCAGGGAAAAAGCAGCCAGATCATCGAAGCTACGCACGGTGCCTGAAGGCTGGCACCACAGAATGAGCTCACGGGCACCTTGCCTGCCCGTGACCAGCAGGTCCGGCAGCACCCATTGCAGGGTGTCCCCCGGGCGGGCCAGGAAAACCTGCAACGCTTGCACCTGTGCCGCAGCGTGGCTCTGGGCCAACAGCGCGTACAGCAGGGCTTTCTGGTCATGGTCCAGGCCCTGGCGCTCAAGCGTACCGAGCAGGGCGGCCTTGAGCAGTTGCTGCAGCCATTGCAGGCGGGTCACGTCCGAGTCTTTCTCGCAGCCATTCCAGAAGCTGACCTGCGCCCGCTGGAATGTCTCGCTGAGGGTAGAAAGCATGTTGTCGAAGTCGGTGTTCAGGTCTTCCATGCGCAGGTCGATGGCAGGGTCGCTGTCTTGCGGGCGAAAGACAGCAGGTGGGTCCATGCTCAGCTGGTCGGTCGGCTGGAGCGCCATGGGCTGGCCAGTGAAAAAATGCGTCAGCAGGGTATCGACCAGCTGGCCTGACGCTGTCGGCGGTTGCCCATTCACTCCGCGCAGGATGCTGAAGCCCTGGATCGATTGCAGGTGTGGGTGCTGGCTGCGCGTCCACGGGTAGCGTGCCGCGATGACCTCGAAGCCTGCGCGGGCGATGACTTCGCGCAAGCGCGGGCGATTGGCGAACTGGGTGGCTACAAGCTGCCTGAACGAGAGGGGCGATGACGATGGCATGGCAGGAGGCTCCGGTTGAATGGAGCCGAATGCTGGAGCAGCGGGCTGCAGCGCCTGTGGTAGATAAAGCAGTGCGCCGATCTTAGGGTGAAGATTCTAATTCCTGCCTCTACCTTATGCTCAAGCCCAACCTCCATGGGCGGTTCCTCCTCCACTCATGAGCATGAGGTACAGAGCATGGCCAAAGTGAATGTGAAGAAAAAGAGCGACGCACCGGGCACGCTGGGTGAGGTGCGGGGTTACGCACGCAAGATCTGGCTGGCGGGCATTGGCGCCTATGCGCGTGTTGGCCACGAAGGCGCCGACTATTTCCACGCGTTGGTCAAGGCTGGCGAAGGCGTTGAAAAGCGTGGCAGGAAGCGCATCGATAAAGAGCTGGACGCCGCCAACCACCAGATCGATGACGCCGCCCAGGAAGTGAGCCGCGTACGTGGCAAGGTAGAAATTCAACTCGACAAGATCGAAAAAGCTTTCGACGCACGGGTAGGGCGCGCCTTGAATCGCCTTGGCATACCGTCTAAACATGACGTTGAGGCGCTGTCGATCAAGCTTGAACAGCTGCACGAGCTGCTTGAGCGCGTCGCGCACAAACCATAAGGAGAGCAGGATGGCTGGCAAGAAGAACACCAACAAAGCAGGCAGCTCCTGGGTCGGCGGGATCGAAAAGTACTCCCGCAAGATCTGGCTGGCGGGGCTGGGTATCTATTCGAAGATCGACCAGGACGGCCCCAAGCTTTTCGACTCGCTGGTGAAAGATGGCGAGAAGGCTGAAAAGCAGGCCAAGAAGAGCGCCGAAGATGTGGCCGAAAGCGCCAAGTCCTCGACCACTTCGCGGGTGTCTGGCGTGAAGGACCGGGCACTGGGCAAGTGGAGCGAACTCGAAGAGGCTTTCGATAAACGCCTGAACAGCGCCATCTCGCGCCTGGGTGTGCCGAGCCGCAACGAAATCAAGGCCCTGCACCAGCAGGTAGACAGCCTGACCAAGCAGATCGAGAAGCTGACCGGTGCCTCGGTGGCGCCGGTTTCCTCGCGTGGGGCAGCGGCCAAGCCGGCAGCCAAACCACTGGCCAAGGCGGCAGCGGCTAAACCTGCAGCCAAAACCGCTACGGCGAAACCTGCAGCCAAGGCGGCCGCGGCAAAACCTGCGACCAAGCCTGCGGCTGCCAAACCTGCAAGCAAGGCGGCAGCAGCGAAATCTGCCGCCAAGCCTGCGGCAAAGTCGGCAGCAGCCAAACCGGCAGCAGCCAAGAAGCCTGCAGCGAAGAAAGCACCGGCCAAGCCGGCGGCCAGCGCTGCACCTGCCGCGACCGATGCCCCGGCCCCGGCTGCAGCCCCGGCCAGCAGCACGCCGTCGGCAGCCAACGGGACCGGTACCCTGATCTGATACCGCATCGCCCTCTTCGCGGGTGGCCCCGCCCCTACAGGTACAGCACGACCCTGTAGGCGCGGGTTCACCCGCGAATGCGTTGGCGGCGGCAGCACAGCCCCTGCAGGCCTAGTCCTCCAGATACTTCATCGCCAACTGCTCCGCAGCCCCCCGCGCCTGAGCCTGCAGGTGCGGCGCCACCAGCATCATCACCTGGTACACCACGATCCCCACATCCCCTTCGCGCCCCAGCACCCGTTGGTAATCCAGCGAGAACAGCAGCGTCAGGGTGATCTGTTCCACCAGTTGCCCCAAGGCCTGGGTGTCACTCTGTACCAGGCCTTGGCCCTTGAGGCTGGCCAGCAGTGCCGCCAGCGTGCGCTTCAAGGCGTTGATCAGGCTGCGCATGCCGCGGGCCAGCTTGGGCAGGCGCCCGGTCAGGTTCGACAGGTCCTGGAACAGAAACCGGTACTGCGCCATGTGCTCGACGATCAGGTGCAGGAACAGCCAGTAGTCCTCGGCATCCAGGCGCACTTCCAGCGGCGGGTCCAGCAGCGGCATCAGCGCTTCCTCGAAACGCTCGAACAACCCCAGCACCAGGGGCTCCTTGCCGTGGAAGTGGTAGTAGAGGTTGCCCGGGCTGATACCCAGCTCGTTGGCAATCTCCAGGGTCGATACGTTCGGCTCGCCCTGCTGGTTGAACAGCTGCAGGGCGCACTCAAGGATACGGTCGCGGGTTTTCATCCAGTCGGTCTGCTCATCGGCTCAGCACGTAGGTGCCGGGCGCAGGGGCCAGCGGCGGGTGGGTGGCGTTGCCCAGGTCGTTGCGTGGCGCCTTGAGCGGCCCGGAGCGCTGGGTGATCCACTCCAGCCACAACGGCCACCAGCTACCCTCGCTGCGCGTAGCTTCGTGGAACCATGCGCGTGGGTCACTGCTCAGCCTGGGGTTGGCCAGGTAATAGGCCTTGGGGTTGCCTGGCGGGTTGATGATGCTCTGGATATGCCCGCTGTTGGCCAGCACGAAGCGCCGATCCCCCCCCAGCAGCAGGGCCGACCGGTACACCGCGTCCCAAGGGGTGATGTGGTCGTTGCTGCCGGCAACGGTAAAACTGTCCACGCTGACCTGTTGCAGGTCGATTGGTGTACCGCAGACCTCCAGCCCGGCCGGGTTGGTCAACGGGTTGAGCTTGAAGAAATCCAGCAGGTCGCCATGTAATGCGGCAGGCAGGCGCGTGCTGTCGGCGTTCCAGTAGAGAATGTCGAACGCAGGCGGCGTCTTGCCGAGCAGGTAGTTGTTGACCCAGTAGTTCCAGATCAGGTCGTTGGGCCGCATCCAGGCAAAGATCCGCGCCACTTCGGCGCCATCCAGCACGCCGCGCTGGTAGGAGCGGCGCTTGGCTGCCTGAAGGGTCTGCTCGTCGGCGAACAGGCTGGCCGGGCTGTCGAACTTACTGTCCAGCAGGCTGACCAGGTAGGTGGCACTGCGCACCCGGCGCAACTGGTTCCTGGCTTGCAGGTGGCCTTGCAAGGCCGCCATGGTCAGGCCGCCAGCGCAAGCGCCCATGAGGTTGGGGTCACGGTTGCCGCTGATGCGGCGGCAGGCATCCAGGGCTTCTTCCAGCGCCTGCACGTAGCTGGACAAGCCCCATTCACGGTGACGCGGGTCCGGGTTGCGCCAGCTGACCATGAATACCTGCAAGTTGTTCTTGAGCATGTACTGGACGAAGCTGTTGTTCGTGCTCAGGTCGAAGATATAGAACTTGTTGATCTGCGGCGGCACCACCAACAGCGGGCGGCTGTGCTGTTTTTCACTCATCGGCCGGTACTGGATCAGCTCCAGCAGTTCGTTGCGAAACACCACCGCCCCAGGGGTGGCGGCCAGGTTGCGACCCACTTCGAAGGCCCGCTCATCGACCTGGCGCGGCAGCCCATCGTTGTGGCGCAGGTCTTCGAGCAACTGGGCCAGGCCGCGCACCAGGCTCTGGCCACCGGTGTTGAACAGCTCTTTCACGGCCAGCGGGTTGAGCAGCGAGTTGCTGGGGGCCAGCGCATCGTTGAGCAGGTTGAACAGAACGTGCGCGCGGGCCCGGTCATCGTCATGCAGCTGGCTTTCGTCGATCCACTGGCGGGTCTGCTGCTGCCAGGCCAGGTAGGCTTGCAGGCCTCGGCGGTAGAACGGGTTCAGGCTCCACGTAGGGTCGCTGAACCGGTTGTCACGCGGGCTGGGCTGAAGCGGTGAATCGCCCAGCATCACCCGCCCCAGTTGCCCGCCAAGGGCCAGCAGGTGATGGGCGGTATGCAACGGGTGGCGCAGCCCGTGGCGGCCGACCGTGCGTAGCGTGGCCAGCAGGTCGCGGCCGCGCAGGCCGAGCATGGCGTGCTGCACGGTCATTTTGGTGGCAGGGAGCGTTTGCGATCCTTTGGCCGGTTTGTCTGTCATGGCAACACTCCCTTGTCTGACCCATTGCGCGTTATAGCCCCTTTCGCGGTACTGGCGGTTACCCTCCCGAGGCCGGGCGCGGGTGCATCACGGCGCGCTGACGTTCTTGCTGCAGGAACTTCATGATGATTGGCGCGACAGCCTCGGCGCGAGTGATCAGGAACAAATGGCCGTCGTCGATAATATGTAGCTGGGCATTGGGAATCCGCCAGGCTAGCAGGCGCATGTTGACCAGCGGGATGAGCGGGTCATCGTCGCCAGCCAGCACCAGGGTCGGCTGCTGGATCTTGTGCAACCAGTGAATGCTGGTCCAGCCCAGGCCGGCGAACAGCTGCCAGTAGTAGCCCACCTTGCCGCCGGAGCGCACCTTGGCTGCGTGGTGCATGGCCAGCTCCGGGTCCCGGCGAAAACCGCCGCCGTAGATCAGTGGAGCAATGCGCAAGACATGCGACGGTTGCACATAGCGCCTGGGGCTGGCCATCATCCACAGCACCTTGGGCTTGCCGGGTACCATCACGGCACCGGCTGCAGTGGCGGCGAGTATCAGCTTCCTGCAGCGTTCGGGGTAGTCGTGGGCGAACTGTTGGGCCAGGGCGCCGCCCCAGGACACGCCAATCACATTGACCTGGCCGTAATCGAGGTAGTCGAGCATTCGTGCCGTCAGCTTCGCCAGCCCAGGGAAGCGATACGGGTGGCGCGGCGTGGACGAGCCGCCGACACCGGGTACGTCGAAAGCGATCACTTCCAGGTCCGGGTCCAGTGCCTCGATGAAGGGGAATACCAGCTCCAGGTTGGCGCCGATGCCATTGAAGATCAGCAGCGGCGTCAAGTGTGGCTTGCCGGGGCGGACGGCGGTGCGGATGGACTGGTTGTCCAGCTCGACGGTCCGGAAGATATACGGTTGCGTCATGCGCGTGACTCTTGGGTGAAATGAACACCGTGGCACCCTGCGGGCCGCCACGGCGCTGCCACTCAACGCTCGTGAACGTAGGTGCCTGGGGCAGCCTCGCCCGCAGCATAGGCACGGTTGCCCAGGCGGGTCGGCGCTTTTTTCAGTTCGCCTGCGCGCTCGGCCAGCCAGCCTTGCCAGTGCAGCCACCAGGAGTCGGCATGCTTGGTGGCATTTTCCTGCCAGGCCAGCGGATCACCCGGGCGGTCGTCACCGGTCATGAAGCGTGCCTTGGGGTTGCCCGGCGGGTTGAGGATGCTCTGGATATGCCCGCTGTTGGACAGCACGAACTCGATCTTGCCCCCGAACAGGTGGGCCGAGCGGTAGCACGACTGCCACGGGGTAATGTGGTCAGCGGTGCCCGCCACGCTGAAAATGTCGCACTGCACGTTTTTCAGGTCGATGGGTGTGCCGCACACTTCCAGGGCGTTGGGGCGTGTCAGCGGGTTGGTCTTGAACATTTCGATCAGGTCGCCATGGAAGGCGGCGGGCAGGCGCGTGGTGTCGTTGTTCCAGAACAGGATGTCGAACACCGGCGGCTCGTTGCCGAGCAGGTAGTTGTTCACCCAGTAATTCCAGATCAGGTCGTTGGGGCGCATCCAGGCGAATACCTTGGCCATCTCGCTGCCTTCCAGCACACCGGCCTGGTAGGAGTGGCGCTTGGCGGCTTCCAGGGTCTGCTCGTCGACGAACAGCGCCACCTGGGTATCCATCGTGGTATCCAGCACGCTGACCAGCAGGGTCAGGGCATTGACCTTGTGCTCGCCGAGGGCTGCGTAGTGCCCTACCAGTGCAGTGCAGGTGATGCCGCCAGAGCAGGCACCGAGCATGTTCAGGTCCTTGCTGCCGGTAATCGCCAATACGGCGTCGACGGCTTCCTTGAGGGCGTCGATGTAGGTGGACAAGCCCCATTCACGCTGGGCCTTGGTCGGGTTGCGCCAGCTGATGATGAAGGTTTGCTGCTGCGAGCGCAGGCAAAAACGTGCCAGGCTCTTTTCCGGGCTCAGGTCGAATACGTAGAACTTGTTGATCTGCGGCGGCACCACCAGCAGTGGCCGGGCGTGCACCTGCTCGGTGATTGGGCTGTACTGGATCAGTTCCAGCACATCATTGCGGTACACCACCGCACCTTCGCTGGTGCCCAGGTTCTTGCCCACCTCGAAGGCGTCCATGTTCACCTGGCTAGGCATGCCGCCGTTGTTGACCATGTCCTTGGCCAGGTTGGACAGGCCGTCGAGCAGGCTCTTGCCACCGGTCTCGAAGAAGCGCTTGACCGCAGCCGGGTTGGACAAGGTGTTGGTCGGCGCCATGGCTTCGGTCATCAGGTTGATGACGAACTGGCCGCGGCTGATGTCCTGAGGTGACAGGTCACTGCTGCCGATCCAGTCCTGCAGTTCGTTGCGCCAGGCCAGATACGTCTGCAGGTAGCGGCGGTACAGCGGGTTGCTGCTCCAGGCCGGGTCGTTGAAGCGTCGGTCGTCGCTTTCCGGGGCCAGGCTGGACTTGCCCAGCAGGACGTTTTTCAGTTCCAGGCCAAAATGGGCCACGTGCTTTGCGCTGTGCAGCGGTTGGCGCACGGCCTGACGCAATACGGTGCGTGCCGAACTCAGCAGGTCTTTGCGGCGAATGCCGATGATCGGGTTCAGCCCCAGGGTGTTTTCCGAGGCCTGCCGCTGCAGCTCATCGTTGTTCTTGTTACTCATCTACGACGCTCCGTTGTCCTGAGACGAGTACCGGTTGCTGTGACGGGGGCACAGCCCTGAGCCCGGTACTGCTACTCGGGTGACCAGTGATAAGGAACAGCGGTGCTGCGGGGTTCTGAATACCTGCAGCGTGATGCAGGGAACTTGCCACTCACATTGGTTACCCGACTTTCATGTAATGCGCAAGACAGCCCGTCACTGGGCCGTCTGCCAATCATTCAAACAGATGAAACTAGAAAATGCGCTCTAAACCTTGCAGCCCTTGCGCTAGAGCATGAATTTGACGACCGACTCCGCCGGGTCGCGGGATTTGCCGGCCTTGTGCAGCTCGTCGAGGTATTCGGCCCACAGCTCGTTTTGGCGCAGGCACAGCTGTTCCAGGTATTCCCAGGTGAACAGGCCGCTGTCATGGCCGTCGTCGAAGGTCAGTTTCAGTGCATATTGGCCGGCTGGCTCGATGCCGCTGAGGCCGACGTTGAGCTTGCCGAATTGCAGAATGGGGTTGCCGTGGCCCTGGACCTCGGCGGAGGGGGAGTGCACGCGCAGGAACTCGGCGGGCAGGGTGTAGACCTCACCGGGTGCATAGGTAAGGCTGAGGGTTTTCGAGGCTTTGTGCAGGTTGATGGCGGTGGGCATGCGGGCCATGGGCTGAATCTCTTCTTGGCGACAAGACTCAAGCTTCAAGCTTCGAGCCTCAAGCTGCAAGAGGTGATGCCCAAGACATGTAACGGCCCTGTTTTGCGGTGCTGCAAGCGACGTAGAACAGCTCGTCGCTTGCAGCTTTCCGCTTACAGGATGTAACGCGACAGGTCTTCGTTCTGCGCCAGCTCACCCAGGTGGCTGTTCACATAAGCCGCGTCGATCTGGATCGGCGTTTCGTCATGGGCGCTGGCCAGGTCACCGGCACTGAACGACACCTCTTCAAGCAGGCGCTCCAGCAGGGTATGCAGGCGACGGGCACCGATGTTCTCGGTTTTCTCGTTGACCTGATAGGCAATTTCGGCCAGGCGCTTGATGCCGTCGGCGACGAACTCGATGTTCAGGCCTTCGGTTTTCAGCAGCGCCTGGTACTGCTCGGTCAGCGAAGCGTGCGGCTCGCGCAAAATACGCTCGAAGTCTTCCGGGGTCAGTGCCTTGAGCTCTACACGGATCGGCAGGCGGCCTTGCAGTTCGGGTACCAGGTCGCTGGGCTTGCTCAGGTGGAACGCGCCCGAGGCAATGAACAGGATGTGGTCGGTCTTGACCATACCCAGCTTGGTGTTGACGGTGCAGCCTTCGATCAGCGGCAGCAGGTCGCGCTGCACGCCTTCACGGGACACATCGGCACCGCCCACATTGCCGCGCTTGGCAACCTTGTCGATTTCGTCGATGAACACGATACCGTGCTGCTCGACCGCTTCCAGGGCCTTGGCCTTGAGCTCTTCCTCGTTGACCAGGCGGCCCGCTTCTTCATCGCGGACCATCTTCAGCGCTTCTTTGACCTTCAGCTTGCGCGCCTTGCGCTTGCCCTTGCCCATATTGGCGAACAGGCTTTGCAGCTGGTTGGTCATTTCTTCCATGCCAGGCGGCGCGGCAATTTCGACACCTACGGCATCGGCGACTTCGATCTCGATTTCCTTGTCATCCAGCTGGCCTTCGCGCAGGCGCTTGCGGAACAGCTGGCGGGTGTTGGAGTCGCTACTGGTCTGCGCAGCTTCCTCATTGAAGTTGGTCACCCGCGCCTGCGGCAGCAGGGCATCGAGGATACGGTCTTCGGCGGCGTCTTCGGCGCGGTGGCGCACGCGGATGATCTCCTGCTCGCGCAGCATCTTCAGTGCGGCATCGGCCAGGTCGCGGATGATCGACTCGACATCACGGCCGACGTAGCCGACCTCGGTGAACTTGGTGGCTTCGACCTTGAGGAACGGGGCGTTGGCCAGCTTGGCCAGGCGGCGGGCGATTTCGGTCTTGCCGACACCGGTCGGGCCGATCATCAGGATGTTCTTCGGCGTCACTTCGGCGCGCAGCTCAGCCGGCAGCTGCATCCGCCGCCAGCGGTTGCGCAGGGCAATGGCCACGGCGCGCTTGGCGTCGTCCTGGCCGATGATGTGGCGGTTGAGTTCGTGGACGATCTCGCGGGGGGTCATGGACATGATCAATTGGGTCCTTGGGCAGATGAGTCAGCGTGGAAAAGCCCCATCACCGGGATGGGGCGCCAGAACAGCTGAGTCAGTCGGCCAGGTCCTGCTCCTCGATGGTCAGGTTATGGTTGGTGAACACGCAGATGTCGCCGGCGATGTTCAGGGCGGTTTCGGCGATTTCACGGGCCGAGAGGTCGGTCTTGTTCAGCAGTGCGCGGGCGGCAGCCTGGGCGTAGGCACCACCGGAACCCATGGCGATCAGGCCATCTTCGGGTTCGACCACGTCGCCGTTGCCGGTGATGATCAGCGAGGCGTCCTTGTTGGCCACGGCCAGCATGGCCTCCAGGCGGCTCAGGGAACGGTCGGTACGCCATTCCTTGGCCAGCTCGACGGCGGCACGGATCAGGTGGCCCTGGTGTTTCTCCAGCTGCCCTTCAAAGCGCTCGAACAGGGTGAAAGCGTCGGCGGTGGCACCGGCGAAGCCGGCGATGACCTGGCCGTGGTACAGGCGGCGCACTTTCTTGGCGTTGCCTTTCATTACCGTGTTGCCGAGGGATACCTGGCCGTCGCCGCCCATGACGACTTTGCCGTTACGGCGGACAGAAACGATGGTGGTCAAGGGGAGAGTCTCCACGCAGCGGGGCGAAAGTGCCTGATGCAGACTCATATGGGGGTGGGGGGAAGGATTTCAACCGTGGGGGATGAATGGTCGCGCCAGGCCGGGGGCGCCGTGTGAGGGCATTCGCGGGCATGCCCGCTCCCACAGGGTTACCACATGCTTCGAGATGGTGGTGATCCTGTGGGAGCGGGCGTGCCCGCGAAAAGGGTTACTCAGGCCTCGTGGCAAACGTGCCCATCGACCAAGGTATAGCGCACCGCACCCGGCAGGCAGTGGCCGATGAACGGGCAGTTCTCACCCCGCGACAGCCATTGCTCGCCGGCAACGGTCGAGGCTTGCGGGTCGAACAGCACCAGGTCGGCCGCGCCGCCTGCCTTCAGCTCACCCGCAGGCAGGCGCAGGGCAGCAGCCGGGCCGCTGCTCAGGCGGGCGAGCAAGGTGGGCAGGTCGAGCAGGCCGTCCTGCACCAGGGTCATGGCCAGCGGCAGCAGCAGCTCGACGCTGCTGATACCCGGCTCGGTAGCACCGAACGGGGCCAGCTTGGCATCGCGTTCGTGCGGCTGGTGGTGGCTGGAAATCGCCTGGATTACGCCAGACTTCACCGCTTGACGAAGGCCCTCACGGTCAGCAGCAGTACGCAGCGGTGGCTGCACGTGGTACAGGCTGGAGAACTCGCGCAGCGACTCGTCGGTGAGAATCAGCTGGTACAGCGCCACGTCAGCGGTTACCGGCAGGCCAAGTGCCTGGGCCTGGGCGATCAGCCGCGCGCCACGGGCGCTGGTAATCTGGCTGAAGTGCGCGCGCACGCCGCTCTGCTCGACCAGCAGCAGGTTGCGCGCCAAGGCCACGGTTTCGGCACTTTCCGGAATGCCCGGCAAGCCAAGGAAACTGGCCATGGCGCCTTCGTGGGCCAGGCCGCCCTGGGCCAGGTCGCGGTCCTGGGAATGGAACACCACGGTCAGGTCGAAGGTGGCGGCATACTCCAGGGCGCGGGCCAGGGTACGGTTGTTGGGGATTTCCTTCAGGCCGTTGCCGAAAGCCACGCAGCCGGTGTCACGCAGGGCCACCAGCTCCGCCAGCTGCTCGCCTTCCAGGCCCTTGGTCAGGGCGCCGATCGGGTAGACCTTGCTGTTGGCCGCTTCGCGGGCACGGTCGAGAATCAGCTCGGCCACGGCCGAGGTGTCCAGCACCGGCTTGGTTTGCGGTGGGCAGCACAGGCTGGTCACGCCACCGGCCACGGCTGCGCGGGTTTCGCTGGCGATGTTGCCTTTGCGGCTAAAGCCCGGTTCGCGCAGGGCCACGCCAAGGTCGACCAGGCCAGGCGCGGCAACCAGGCCTTGCGCCTGGATCGTGCGGCTGGCGCTGAACCCGGCCGGGGCGGCGCCGATGGCAGCAATGCGGCCACCGTCCAGGTGCAGGTCGGTCACCTGGTCCAGGCCGCTGTTGGGGTCGATGACCCGGGCGCCAAGAATACTGATGGTCACTGGGCGTTCTCCTGGTCGAATTGACGTTGCGCGTTTTGCCCGCTCATGGCCATGGACAGCACTGCCATGCGTACGGCGATGCCGTAGGTGACCTGGTTGAGGATCACCGAATGCTTGCCGTCGGCCACCGCCGACTCAATCTCCACGCCCCGGTTGATCGGGCCTGGGTGCATGACGATGGCATCCGGCTTGGCCCCGGCCAGACGGGCCGTGGTCAGGCCGAACAGGCGGTAGAACTCGCCTTCGCTGGGCAGCAGGCCACCGGCCATGCGTTCACGCTGCAGGCGCAGCATGATCACCACGTCGACATCCTTCAGGCCCTCGGCGAGGTCGCTGTAGACCTTCACGCCGTACTGCTCGATACCGATCGGGATCAGGGTTTTCGGCCCGATCACGCGAATGTCCGGGCAACCCAGGGCCTTGAGCGCCAGCATGTCGGAGCGGGCAACCCGCGAGTGCAGGATATCGCCGACGATCGCTACCGACAGGTTCTCGAAGCTGCCTTTGTGGCGACGGATGGTCAGCATGTCGAGCATGCCTTGGGTCGGGTGCGCATGGCGGCCGTCACCACCGTTGATCACGGCAACGTGCGGGCACACGTGCTCGGCGATGAAATGCGCCGCGCCCGAGTCGGAGTGGCGCACGACGAACATGTCGGCGGCCATGGCTTCGAGGTTGCGCAGGGTGTCGAACAAGGTCTCGCCCTTGCTGGTCGAGGACGTCGACACATTGAGGCTGATCACGTCGGCAGACAGGCGCTGGGCTGCCAGCTCGAAGGTGGTGCGGGTACGGGTCGAGTTCTCGAAGAACACGTTGCACACGGTCTTGCCGCGCAGCAAAGGGACTTTTTTAACGGCCCGTGCACCGACTTCCAGGAAGGAGTCGGCGGTGTCGAGGATCTCGGTCAGCAGTTCGCGGGGCAAACCGTCAAGCGAGAGGAAGTGGCGCAGCTGGCCCTGGTCATTGAGCTGCAGCGGGCGCTTGGCGTCGATTGGCGTCATCGCGGGGGACTCTTAAAGGGCGGAAGCGGGGGCGAGGTCCTGGCGCTCGAGGGCGAGCGGTGCGGGTCCGGTCAATTTTACCCGTTCATAGGGGGCCAGCGACAGGGTGGCGCCGACCACATTCGGGCGGATTGGCAGTTCGCCGGCATCCAGGTCCACCAGGCAGACCAGGGTGACGCTGGCCGGGCGGCCATAGTCGAACAGTTCGTTGAGCGCCGCGCGGATGGTGCGGCCGCTCATCAGCACGTCATCCACCAACACCAGGTGCTGACCTTCGACTTCGAACGGCAGCTCGGACGGGCGTACCTGCGGGTGCAGGCCATTCTGGCTGAAGTCATCGCGGTAGAACGAGACGTCCAGGGTACCCATGGCACTCTTGTCGCCCATGGCCTCCTGCAGGGCCTGGGCAACCCAGACACCACCTGTACGAATACCGATGTAACGCGGCTCGCTGATGCTGCGGCGGGCCAGGTGGGCGCGAAGGTCGACAGCCATCTGCCGGACCAGCTCGGCGGGGTTGGGTAGGCTCATTGCGGGCTCCTCGGAAGGGTGCGCCGGGCGTGGCCGGCGGCAAAGATGATCAGGTATTGGCCTCCAGCCAGCCTTGCAGCAACAGGGCCGCGGCGATGGCATCGACCGGGTTGTCGCGGTAGCTGCCGCGCTGGCCGCCACGGGCCATGCGCTCGCCTTTGGCCTCGAAGGTGGTCAGGCGCTCGTCGTGGGTGTGCACGGGCAGGTTGAAGCGGCCATTGAGGCGGCGGGCAAATTTTTCGGCGCGGGCGCTCATTTCGCTGGGCGTGCCGTCCATGTTCAATGGCAGGCCGACGACGATGGCGTCCGGCTTCCATTCGGCAATCAGCTTTTCCACCTGGGCCCAGTCCGGCACGCCGTTCTGCGCCTTCAGCGTGCACAGCTCACGGGCCTGGCCGGTGATGACCTGGCCGACGGCCACACCGATCTGTTTGCTGCCATAGTCGAAACCCAGCAGCAGGCGTAGTTCGGCCATCAGGCGTGGCCCGCCTGGCTGGTCAGCAGGTGCAGGTTGATGCCCAGGCTGGCGGCGGCGGCCTCCAGGCGCAGGTCACTGGCCATTTCAAAAATGATTTGCGGGTCGAACGGGCAGTTGAGCCAGGCATTGTCGGCCAGCTCCGCTTCCAGCTGGCCGGCCTCCCAGCCGGCATAGCCGAGCGTGATCAGGCTTTGCTTGGGGCCGACCCCGGCGGCAATGGCTAGCAGGATGTCCTGCGACGTGCTCAGCGTCAGCCCTTCCAGCGCCACGCTCGCCTGGAAACTGCACTCGCTGCTGTGCAGCACAAAGCCACGGTCGGTCTGCACCGGGCCGCCCTGGTAGATCGGCACCTGCAAGGTGCTGTCCGGCGGCGTTTCGTCCGGGCGCAATTGCTCGAGAATATCGGCCAGGCTCAGTTCCTGCGGCCGATTCACTACCAGGCCCATGGCGCCATGGGCGTTGTGCTCGACAATGTACGTGAGGGTCTGGGCGAAGTTCGGATCGGCCATGTGCGGCATGGCGATCAGGAACTGATGCTTGAGGTAGCTCGGCGTGAGGTTTTTCATGGGGTAGTAGTGTGGCGCCAGGTGGCGAGGCTGACAAGGTTCTCGGTATGCCTGATTTGAGGGCTGCTGCGCAGCCCATCGCCGACAAGCCGGCGCCCACAGGGGCGCGCAGCGGCCCTGGTTCAGTTACTGGACAAACGGTCCCCACGGGCAAAGCGCCAGGTGCGGATGATCTCCAGGCGGTCGAACTCGGCCAGGTCCCCGGTAAACGGTGCGAACGGCGCCGCCAGCCGCACGATACGCTGCGCTGCCTGGTCCAGCACCGGCTGCCCGGACGACTCCAGTACCAGCACTTCGTACAGCGAGCCGTCGCGGTTGATCGAGACCATCATGCGCAGGTTGCCGTAGATCTGCTGCCGGCGCGCCTCGTCGGGGTAGTTGAGGTTGCCCACCCGCTCGACTTTCTTGCGCCACTCTTCCTTGTACCAGGCGCCCTTGTCGCGCATGGTCGAGGCAGCGTTCAGGCGGTGGATGCGCGGGCGCTTGGCGTACAGTTGCTGTTCGTTGGACAGCTCTGCCTCCAGGCTGGCGATCTGGCTGGACAGCTGCGAGCTGTCGAAGTCCGGGGCGGGCGCGGCGGGCTTGGGTTGGGCCTTGCTGGGCTTGGGCTTGGGCTCGACCTTGTGCGCCTTGGGTGCGTTGGTCACCACCGCCGACTTCTGCGGGGTTGGTGGCGGCACTACTTCCGGTTTGGCTGTCGGTGGGGGGGTGATCTTGTTGATCTTGCTGTCCTGGAACGGCGCCAGCTCGGTGGTCTTGGGCACGGCCTTCTTGTCCAGGGTGCCGCTGCCTTGCTGGTTGTCCTGGGCCTGGAAATCAGCTTTCTCCGGCGGTTTTTCGCTTTTGAAGGTGGCCAGGGTAATGTCCATGGTATGGCGGATTTCGGCAGGCTTGACCACGGTGAAACCGACGCCGAGGATCAGCGCCAGGTGCACCAGCACAGCCAGGAACAGCGTGAAACCGAGCCGGTCCACAGGGCGAACGCGTGGGGGCAGCAGGTCGGAAGGGATGTCAGCGGGCAGCGTCATCGGGTATCCAGCAACCGCAGGGCGGGGCAGCAGGCCAGGCAAATAGGACCCGCATCATACCCCACTCCGGGTAAATGCCGTGCGTCGGCGGTCAGCGCGCCTGCAACTGGCGATCAATGGCATCCATCAGCTTGCCGCCGATATCGGTGTTGTAGGCGTTGTCGATTTCGCGAATGCAGGTCGGGCTGGTGACGTTTATCTCGGTGAGGTAATCGCCGATCACGTCGAGGCCCACGAACAACAGGCCTTTCTCGCGCAGGGTTGGCCCCACCTGGGCGGCAATCCAGCGGTCCCGGTCGCTCAGCGGGCGCGCCTCGCCGCGGCCACCGGCAGCCAGGTTGCCACGGGTTTCGCCGCTGGCCGGAATGCGCGCCAGGCAGTAGTCGACCGGCTCGCCGTCGATCATCAGGATGCGCTTGTCGCCGTCCTTGATCGCCGGCAGGTAGGCTTGCGCCATGATCTGCTGGGCACCCAGCGCGGTCAGGGTTTCGAGGATCACCGACAGGTTCGGGTCGCCCACCCGGTGGCGGAAGATCGACGTGCCGCCCATGCCATCCAGTGGCTTGAGGATTACATCGCCATGCTTGGCCGCGAACTCGCGGATGATGTCCGGGCGGCGGCTGACCAGCGTGGGTGGCGTGCACTGCGGGAACAGCGTGGCAAACAGCTTTTCGTTGCAGTCACGCAGGCTTTGCGGGCGGTTGACCACCAGCACGCCATCGTTCTCGGCTTGCTCCAGCAGGTAGGTGCTGTAGACGAACTCCATGTCGAACGGCGGGTCCTTGCGCATCAGGATCACATCCAGCTCGGCCAGGGTGCTGTCCTGTTCCTCACCCAGCTCGAACCAGCGGGCCGGGTCGGCGAACACTTTCAGCGGGCGCATGCGCGCACGGGCCTTGCCTTCGCCCTGATACAGGTCGTGCTGTTCCATGTAGAACAGGCTCCAGCCGCGTGCCTGGGCGGCCAGCAGCATGGCCAGCGAACTGTCCTTTTTGTAGGAGATGGACGCGATGGGGTCCATGACAATGCCGAGGCGAACGCTCATGGGGTGGTTCCTCTTGGCGGCGCGTGGCCGCGATGGCTCGAAAGAAAAGTGGCTCAGGGTGGCGCTGCGAACGCCGCCGGTCAAGGGGCGGCGCAGATGGAACGGCCACCCGGAGTGTGCTAAAAATGCAGCTGCAAGCCTTTAGCTACAAGCCTCAAGAGAAAAGCGGTCACGCGCCGATTGGCTTTTTCTTGTAACTTGCTGCTTGCAACTTGCAGCTAAATTCCCATTGGTAGGCGTCTATGGAACAACCCCTGAAGGTGATGGTGATCGACGATTCGCGCACGATCCGCCGCACCGCGCAGATGTTGCTCGGTGAAGCAGGCTGCGAGGTCATCACCGCCAGCGATGGCTTCGATGCCCTGGCCAAGATCGTCGACCACCAGCCTGGCATCATCTTCGTCGACGTGTTGATGCCGCGCCTGGACGGCTACCAGACCTGCGCCATCATCAAGCACAACAGCGCCTTCAAGGACACCCCGGTGATCCTGTTGTCGTCGCGCGACGGGCTGTTCGACAAGGCCCGCGGCCGGGTAGTCGGCTCTGATCAGTTTCTGACCAAGCCGTTCAGCAAGGAAGCACTGCTCGACGCAATCCGTGCCCATGTGCCCGGGTTTGCGGCACCTGAACCACAAGCACCCTGACCGCGCCCCGCCATGGCACGGTTCTACTTTCCTGATGGGGTAACAGCATGGCCCGAGTTCTGATTGTCGACGACTCGCCGACAGAGATGTACCGCTTGACCGAATGGCTGGAAAAGCAAGGCTACCAGGTGCTCAAGGCCAGCAACGGTGCCGACGGCGTGGCCCTGGCCCGGCAGGAAAAGCCGGACGCCGTGCTGATGGACATCGTCATGCCGGGCATGAACGGCTTCCAGGCCACCCGCCAGCTCAGCAAAGACCCGGAAACCAGTGCCATTCCGGTGATCGTGGTCACCACCAAGGACCAGGAGACCGACCGCATCTGGGCCACCCGCCAGGGCGCCCGCGACTTCCTCACCAAACCGGTGGATGAAGCCGCGCTGATCGCCAAGCTCAAAGAAGTGCTGGGGGCTTGACCACCCGCCCGCAGGGCGCGTCACTGACCGCCTTCGAGTTGTTGCTGGACATCGACCGGCGCTGCCGTTTGCTGGTCGCCGACCAGCCGCCGCAAGACAACCGCCCGCAAGAGTGGAGTGGCATTGGCTTTCGCATCGCCGGGCAATGGTTCGTCGCGCCCATGGGCGAGGTGGCCGAGGTGCTGCGCGAGCCGCGTAGCAGCCGGGTGCCGGGGGTGCAGCCTTGGGTCTGCGGCGTGGCCAACCTGCGTGGCCGGTTGTTGCCGGTAATGGACCTGAGCAGCTTCTTTGGCCTGGGCCACGCCGCCCCGGGCAAGCAGCGCCGGGTGCTGGTGGTGGACCACGACGACCTGTTCGTCGGCCTGCTGGTGGACGAAGTGCTCGGTTTGCAGCACTTTACCCTCGACAGCCTGCAACTGTCCCCGCCACAGCCGCTGATTCGGGCTGCTGCGCGCTTTGTGCAGGGGCACTTCCCGCGTGAACGCAATTGGGCGATCTTCAGCCCCTTCGCCCTGGCCCAGGCGCCGGGTTTTCTCGATGTGGCGTTATAGGACCTGCGAACGTGAACACACCCGCCGCCCCCGTCACGGCCACCACCGTGACCCCACGTACCCGCAGCATCGCGCAGATCACCGTGCTGTTCCTGATCCTGATCCTGTCGATCATCCTGCTGTTCGCCAATTTCGCCTACCTGAACACCCAGTCCAATTACGACAAGCAGTACATCGGCCATGCCGGCGAGTTGCGCGTGCTGTCACAACGCATCGCCAAGAACGCCACCGAAGCGGCTGCAGGCAAGGCGTTGGCGTTCAAGTTGCTGTCGGATGCGCGCAACGATTTCGAGCGGCGCTGGGGCTACCTGCGCCACGGTGACAAGGCCACCGGCTTGCCGCCGGCGCCGCACACCGTGCGTGATGAAATGGAAGCGGTGCGGCGTGACTGGGAAAACCTGCGCAAGAACACCGATACCATCCTGGCCAGTGAACAGACGGTGCTGTCGCTGCACCAGGTGGCGGCGACCCTGGCCGAAACCGTGCCGCAACTGCAGGTGGAGTACGAAAAGGTCGTCGAGATCCTGCTGCAGAGCGGCGCCCCGGCCAACCAGGTGGCGGTGGCCCAGCGCCAGTTGTTGCTGGCCGAGCGGATCCTCGGCTCGGTCAACACGGTGCTGGCCGGTGATGACGCGGCAGCCCAGGCGGCCGATGCCTTCGGGCGTGATGCCGGGCGCTTCGGCCAGGTGCTCGAAGGGATGCTCAACGGCGATGCGGGCATCCAGGTGACCCGTGTTGCAGATGCCGACGCCCGTGCCCGGCTGGCCGAAATTGCCGAGCTGTTCCAGTTCGTTGCCGGTTCGGTGGACGAAATTCTTGAAACCTCCCCAGAGCTGTTCCGGGTGCGCGAGGCGGCGGGCAATATCTTCAGCCTGTCGCAAACCTTGCTCGACGAGGCCTCGCACCTGGCCAACGGTTTTGAAAACCTGGCCGGCGGGCGCACCCTCGATACCGTGGGTGGCTACGCCCTGGGCCTGCTGGCCCTGGCTTCGATCATCCTCATCGGCCTGGTGATGGTGCGTACCACCAACCGCCAGCTGCGTGAGACGGCAGAAAAAAACGAACGCAACCAACAGGCAATCATGCGCCTGCTCGATGAAATCGAAGAGCTGGCCGATGGCGACCTGACGGTGACGGTTTCGGTCACCGAAGACTTCACCGGCGCCATTGCCGACTCGATCAACTATTCGGTCGACCAGCTGCGTGACCTGGTCGCTACCATCAACCACAGTGCGGTGCAGGTTGCCGCCGCTGTGCAGGATACGCAGAACACCGCGCGGCAGCTGGCCAAGGCCTCCGAGCAGCAGGCCGAGCAGATCAGCGAGGCGTCCGAGGCGGTGGGCGACATGGTCGAGTCGATCGACCGGGTTTCCGCACATGCCTATGAATCTGCCAAAGTTGCCGAGCGGTCGGTGGCCATCGCCAACAAGGGCAACGAGGTGGTGCACAACACCATCAACGGCATGGACAACATTCGCGAGCAGATCCAGGACACCGCCAAGCGCATCAAGCGGCTGGGCGAGTCGTCCCAGGAAATCGGCGATATCGTCAGCCTGATCGACGATATCGCCGACCAGACCAATATCCTTGCCCTGAATGCGGCGATCCAGGCCTCGCTGGCGGGCGAAGCCGGGCGCGGCTTTGCCGTGGTCGCCGACGAAGTGCAGCGCCTGGCCGAGCGCTCGTCGTCGGCCACCCGCCAGATCGAGGCGTTGGTGCGCACCATCCAGGCCGACACCAACGAAGCCGTCATATCCATGGAGCAAACCACCGCCGAGGTGGTGCGCGGTGCCCGTCTGGCCCAGGATGCCGGGGTGGCGCTGGCCGAGATCGAAGGGGTGTCGCAGAACCTTGCCGACCTTATCCACAGCATTTCCGACGCCGCGCAGTTGCAGACCTCTTCGGCTGGGCAGATTTCCCACACCATGGCGGTGATCCAGCAGATCACTGCGCAGACTTCCGCCGGTTCTGGTGCGACCGCCGACAGTATTCGCCATTTGGCGCGCATGGCCAGCGAGATGCGCCGTTCGGTGTCTGGCTTCACCTTGCCACCACCTGCCGAGCCCAAGTGAACCGGCCTTGCGATGAGCCGTACTGATATGCCGCGCTGAGGAGTGCCCATGGCTGTAGCAACACTAAGCCCCGAGCGCCACGATACCGTAGCGCTGGCCTGGACCAAGGCCGCCATCCTCGATTGCCTGGGCCAGGCCCGCCAGGCGCTGGAGCGCTTTGCCGGCGAGCCGGGCGAGCTGTCGATGCTGGCCTTCGTGGTCGACAACCTGCACCAGGTGCATGGTTGCCTTCGCATGCTCGAATTGCGCGGCGCAACACGCCTGGCCGAAGAGCTGGAGCTGTTCGCCAAGGCCTTGGCCGATGGCCAGGTCAGCCCGCGCGGGGATTGCCTGGGCGCATTGTTCCGCGGCCTTGAGCAATTACCGGCGTACCTTGAGCGCTTGCGTGGCGCGCGCCATGACCTGCCATTGGTCATGCTGCCGTTGCTCAACCAATTGCGCGCCTGCCGGGGTGTCGAGCCGCTGGCCCAGGCCAGCCTGATCAGCGGCACGGCGCACCGCTTCGCCGGTGCCGATGACCTGGCCAACCTCGATCTGTCGCTGGGCAATTGGCGTGAACAGCTGCAGGCCGGGCCGGGCAAGGATGCCTTGCGCTCGGTAGTGACCGCGCTGTGCGACGACCTGATGCGCATCAAGGAGCGGCTCGACCAGTTCGTGCGGGGCGACCGCCAGCACCGTGAACAGCTTGACGCTTTGCTGGCGCCCCTGCGGCATGTCGCCGATACCCTCGCCGTGCTGGGCTTTCAGCAGCCACGGCGGGTGATCATCGACCAGGTGCTGGCCTTGCAGGCGCTGGCCGAGGGTGCGCGTGCCGTGGACGATGCGGTGCTGATGGATGTGGCAGGTGCGCTGCTGTACGTGGAGGCTACCCTCAACGGCATGGTCGGCCCGTTGGAAGAAAACGGCCAGGGCGGCCTGGCTGGCTCGGACCTGGCCGAGATTCGCCAGTTGGTGCTGAATGAGTCGCTGAATGTGCTGCAGCAGGCCAAGGACCTGATTGGTGATTGCCTGGAGTCCGGCTGGCCGCGGCAGCGCCTGCAACCCCTGCCGGGGTTGTTGCAGCAGGTTCGCGGGGCACTGGCCATGTTGATGCTGCCCGCGGTGGCCGAGCTGTTTGGGGGGTGTGCCGATTATGTGCAGGGTTGGCTGCAACACCTGGAAGTGGAGCCGCCGGCCGATGAGCTGGCTCACCTGGCGCAGGCCCTGAGCGCGGCCGAGTGTTATCTGCAATGGCGCGTAGCCGATCCGCTGGCCGATGGCCAGCCCTTCATCGACATCGCACGGGCCAGCTTGGCTGCGCTTGGGGTGCAGTGTACGCAACCCACCGCCACTGAGGGCGCCGACTACAGCAGCGATGGCATCGATGATGAGCTGCGCGAAGTGTTCCTCGAAGAGGCCGGTGAGCTGCTACCAGAAATCGAGCGCCACTGGCTGCGCTGGCGTGCCGATAACCAGCAGACGGCAGCGTTGGGCGATGTTCGGCGCGCCTTGCACACGCTAAAAGGCAGTGGGCGCATGGTCCATGCCGAAGCTGTGGCTGAACTGGCCTGGGGCGCCGAACACTTGCTGAACCGGGTAATCGAAGGCCGCAGTGCGCTCAGCGCCCAGGGCGTGGTGGCGCTGCAGCAGGCCTTCGTGCAGTTGCCAGACCTGCTGGCCGACTTTGCCGCAGGCCAGTTACCGCAGCTGAGCGACATCGAACAACTGGCTGGGCATCTGCATGGCCTGGCTGAAAACGACCCACCCGCGGTCGCCGACCTCGATGGCCTCGACCCGCAGTTGCTGGACATCTTCCGCAGCGAAGCGCAAGGCCACCTGGCCAGTCTCGACGCCTTCCTGCAGGGTGCAGGCGGCCATGACACGCCGGTCAGCGATGACCTGCAACGTGCCTTGCACACGCTCAAGGGCAGCGCCGCCATGGCCGGGGTGATGCCGCTTGCCGAACTGGCCACGGCCTTCGACCGCCTGGTACGCGAATACAAAGGCCACCAGTTACCGCTGCAGATGGCTGAAGTCGAGTGGCTTGAGGCTGCCCGCGCGTTGTTCCAGCTGGGCCTGGCACAACTGGACAGCACCCCACTGGCCGCCATTGCCGGGGCCCCGGAACTGATCGAGCGGGTTGGCCAGGCAGTGGACGAGCGGCTGGCCAGCCTGCATGCCGACCCTCGGCAGCAGCGGCGCGGCAGGCATGACCCGCAGTGGGTGGCCAATTTCCTCGCGCAAGCGACGGATACCCTGCTCAACGCCGAGTCATTGCTGTCGCGCTGGCAGCAGCAGCCCGGCCAACGCGATGCGCTGGACACCCTGCTGGATGAAATGACCACGCTGGGCCATGCCGCGCACCTGGCCGACCTTCGCCCAATGGATGACTTGTGCGAGGCCCTGCTCGACCTCTATGGTGCCGTGGAAGAGGGCAGCCTGGCTGCCGATGCAGGTTTCTTCGCCCTTGCCCAGGGCGCCCATGAAGCCCTGATGGACATGCTCGATGAAGTGGCGGCCGGCCAGGATGTAGCGCCGCGCCCGGAACTGGTCGAGCGCCTGCGTGCGCTGCTGGACCAGGCGCTGGCCCCGGATGCCACCGGCCTGGTGGGTATCGACGCGGTCACCCCGCTGCACCCGGACATGGACCTGACCGACGCCTTGGGCCTGGGCTTGCCACGCCCGTCAATGCCGCCGGAAGTGGCCGAGCCCCAGGTCGAGGAGGCCGAAAGCCCTGGCGAGGAGTTGTTGGAGGTATTCCTCGAAGAAAGCTCGGACATCGTCGAAAGCGCCGCTGCAGCCCTGGCCCGCTGGCAAGCCGACCCGCGCAGCAGCGTCGAGGTGGACAACCTGATGCGCGACCTGCACACCCTCAAGGGCGTGGCGCGCATGGTCGAAATCACCCCGATCGGCGACCTTGCCCATGAGCTTGAATTTCTCTACGAACTGCTGGCCGCCGGCCGCCTGCCACCCAGCGCGCCGTTGTTCGCCTTGCTGCAGAACTGCCACGATCGCCTGGCCCATATGCTCGACGCCGTGCGCCTGGGGCAGCCGCTGCACGCGGCCACGGCGCTGATCGACTACATACGCAATTTCAGCAGCGCGGCACTGACCGACAGTGCCGCAGGCCAGGGGCCGCAAGATGCCAGCGCTGCCGAAGTGCCGGCAGCGGCACCCGAGCGCGCCGCAGGCGACATGGTCAAGGTCGATGCCGAACTGCTCGACGACCTGGGTAACCTGGCAGGTGAGCACTCGATCATCCGTGGGCGCATCGAGCAGCAGGTCAACGATGCGCAGTTTGCCCTCAACGAAATGGAAACCACCCTGGAGCGCATGCGCGACCAGTTGCTGCGCCTGGATATCGAGACTCAGGGGCGGATCTCCAGCCGCCAGCCGTTCGAGGGCGATGCCTACGACGATTTCGACCCGCTGGAGCTGGACCGCCATTCGCAGTTGCAGCAGCTGTCGCGGGCACTGTTCGAGTCTGCCTCGGACCTGCTCGACCTGAAAGAAACCCTGGCCCAGCGCGCCCAGGAGGCGCACAGCCTGCTGCAGCAACAGGCGCGGGTGAACAGCCAGTTGCAGGAGGGCCTGACCGCCACCCTGATGGTGCCTTTCGAACGCCTGGTACCGCGTTTGCAGCGGGTGGTGCGACAGGTGGCCAGCGAGCTGGGCAAGCAGGTCGAGCTGGTGGTCGGCAACGCTGAGGGCGAACTGGACCGCAGCGTGCTCGAACGCATGGTGGCGCCGCTGGAGCACATGCTGCGCAACGCCGTGGACCATGGCCTGGAAAGCCGCGAAATGCGCTTGGCAGCGGGCAAGCCGGAGCTGGGTACCATCCACCTGAACTTGCTGCACGAAGGCGCCGATATCGTCATCGAAATGACCGACGATGGTGCCGGCGTGCCACTTGAGGCTGTACGGCGCAAGGCGATCAAACGCGGCTTGCTGGACCCGCAGGCGCACTTGAGCGACCACGAGATCCTGCAGTTCATCCTGCGCCCTGGCTTTTCCACCGCCGAGAAGATTACCCAGATCTCCGGGCGCGGCCTGGGTATGGACGTGGTGCACGAGGAGGTCAAGCAGCTGGGCGGTTCGATGAGCATCGAGTCGGCCCAGGGCAAAGGCGCGCGGTTCCTGATCCGCCTGCCGTTCACGGTGTCGATCAACCGCGCCTTGATGGTGCACCTGGGCGAGGAACAGTACGCCATCCCGCTCAATACCATCGAGGGCATCGTCCGCGTGCCGCCGGCCGAGCTAGCCGCGTGCTACCAGCTGGACACGCCACGCTATGTGTATGCCGGCCACGAATACGAGTTGCGCTACCTGGGCGAGTTGCTGCAAGGCATGCCGCGCCCGAGCTTGCTGGGGCAAAGTGTGCCGCTGCCGGTGCTGCTGGTGCATTCCAAGGAGCAGTCGTTCGCGATCCAGGCCGATGCCTTGTCACCCAGCCGGGAGATCGTGGTGAAAAGCCTGGGGCCGCAATTTGCCGCCGTTGCCGGGCTTTGCGGGGCAACATTGCTGGGCGATGGGCGGGTCGTGTTGATCCTCGACTTGCTGGGCCAGCTGCGTGGCCAGCAGCGCAGGCTGGCGCGCTTGCCCGGGGGCGGCAACCCGCGCCAGTTGCCCGGCCCGGTACCGCGCCGCGCCTTGCTGGTGATGGTGGTGGACGACTCGGTTACGGTGCGCAAGGTCACCAGCCGCCTGCTGGAACGCCACGGCATGAGCGTGCTCACGGCCAAGGACGGTGTCGATGCCATGGCATTGCTGCAGGAGCACCGCCCCGATGTGCTGCTGCTGGACATCGAGATGCCGCGCATGGACGGCTTCGAAGTCGCTACGCGTATCCGCCGTGATGAGCGGCTCAAAGACCTGCCGATCATCATGATCACCTCGCGTACCGGGCAGAAGCACCGCGACCGGGCCATGGCGATTGGCGTGAACGAATACCTGGGCAAGCCATACCAGGAGTCGTTGCTGTTGCAAAGTATTGCCCAGTGGAGCCAGACCCATGCTTGAACTGATTGCCGGCCAGCGCAGCAGCCTGACCGGGTTGTTGCTGCCCTTGGGTGACCGGACCCTGGTGCTGCCGAACGTGGCGGTGGCCGAGTTGAGCGGGCAACGCAACCTGTTGTGCCAGCGCGGCGACCCGCCCTGGCACCTGGGCTGGATCGACTGGCGCCAGCAGCGCCTGCCGCTGATCGGTTTCGAGGCTGCCTGCGGTGGCGAAACGCCGTGCGGGGAGCGGGCGCGGGTGGTGGTGCTCAATGCCTTGGGCGATACCGGCCTGCGCTACCTGGCATTGCTGCTGCAGGACATTCCGCGTTCTTGCAAGCTCGACAGCCAGCTCAACTATGTGGACGTGGCGCTGGGGCGGCTGGAGTTGGCCGCGGTGCAGGTGGGCGAGCAAGTGGCGCGGGTGCCGGACCTGGTTGCGCTGGAAAGGCTGGTGCGTGACGCGCAATTGCAATAGCAGCGCTTGAAGTTTCAAACTTGAGGTTGCGAGCTTGAGGGCGGTGTTCGTTTCACCGCGATCGGCTTGCAACTTGCCGCTTGAAACTAGCCGCTCCTAGAGAGGTCTGTGTTTGCATGTATTACGGTGAACGCTTCAATGCCTGGACGCACCTGGTCGGTGCCATCCTGGCCAGCATCGGTGCCATCTGGCTGATCGTGGTTGCGGGTATGCAAGGTGACCCGTGGAAGATCGTCAGTTTCTCCATCTACGGCAGCACCTTGCTGTTGCTGTACAGCATCTCCACCCTTTACCACAGCACGCGCGGCCGGGCGAAGGTGATCATGCGCAAGCTCGATCACTTGTCGATCTACCTGCTGATTGCCGGCAGCTATACGCCGTTTTGCCTGGTCAGCCTGCATGGCCCGTGGGGCTGGAGCCTGTTTGGCGTGGTCTGGGGGCTGGCAGCGATCGGCATGTTGCAGGAAATCAAGCCGCGTTCCGAAGCGCGGATCCTGTCGATCATCATCTACGCGGTGATGGGCTGGATCGTACTGGTGGCGGTCAACCCCTTGCTGCAGGCACTGGGCACCGCTGGCTTTGCCTGGCTTGCCGCCGGCGGAGTGTTCTATACCGTGGGCATCATCTTCTTTGCCCTCGACAGCCGCCTGCGCCACGCGCACGGTATCTGGCACCTGTTCGTGATCGCCGGCAGCCTTTTGCACTTCGTGGCGGTGTCGTTCTACGTGCGTTAGTTAAAAGTCGCCCCACAACTGCTGCGCCACCGACAGCGCCACTACCGGTGCGGTTTCGGTCCGCAGCACGCGCGGGCCAAGCCGTGCGGCCTGGAAGCCTGCGCGTTGCGCCTGTTCGACTTCAGCGTCGCCAAGGCCGCCTTCAGGGCCGATCAAGAAGGCCAGGGTGGCGGGCCTGGCATGGCTTGTGAGCGGCTCGGCCACCGGGTGCAGCACCAGCTTCAGCTCAGCCTGGGTGCTGCTCAGCCATTCGGCCAGGGTGGTGGGTGGATTGATGGCCGGCAAGGTGGAGCGGCCGCATTGCTCGCAGGCGCTGATTGCCACCTGGCGCCAGTGCGCCAGGCGCTTGTCGGCGCGCTCGTCTTTGAGGCGCACTTCGCAGCGCTCGCTGATGATAGGCGTGATGGCGTTGGCGCCCAGTTCGGTGGCTTTCTGGATCGCCCAGTCCATCCGCTCGCCGCGGGACAGGCCTTGGCCAAGGTGGATGTGCAGGGGCGAATCGGCCTGGCCGGCGAAGGCCTGGTCGAGGCTGACGCGTACGGTTTTCTTGCCCACTTCGCGCAAATGGCCACGGTATTCCTGGCCGCTGCCATCAAACAGCTGCACGGCGTCGCCGGGGGCCATGCGCAAGACGCGGCCAATATAGTGGGCCTGGGCCTCGGGCAGGTCATGCTCGCCAAGGCTCAGGGGGGCATCGATGAAAAAGCGGGACAGTCTCATGTAGTGCTCGTTGGCAAAGGGAAACGCGCCCTGGGTAGGAGCGGCCTTGTGTGGCGAAAGGGCTGCACGATCAGCCCGGGTCGCGGAAGTCGGGGTGGAAGTTGGCCGGCACCGCCACGCTGATGCGCTCGCGGGTGGCAATGTCGATGCCTTCGCTGGCGACCTCGGCAAGAAAGTCGATCTGCTCGGGGGTGATCACGTACGGCGGCAGGAAATACACCACGCTGCCCAACGGGCGTAACAGCGCGCCGCGGCTCAAGGCGTGTTCGAACACCTTCAGGCCCCGCCGCTGTTGCCAGGGGTAGGCGACCTTACCCGCTTTGTCCTGGACCATCTCGATGGCCAGCGCCATGCCAGTCTGGCGGATTTCGGCCACGTGGGCGTGGTCGGCCAGGTGCGCGGTGGCGCTGGCCATGCGTGCGGCCAGGGCCTTGTTGGCCTCGATCACGTTGTCCTCGGCAAAGATGTCCAGGGTCGCCAGCGCCGCTGCGCAGGCCAGCGGGTTGCCGGTGTAGCTGTGCGAGTGCAGGAACGCCCGCAGGGTCGGGTAATCGTCATAGAAGGCCTGGTACACCTTGTCGGTCGTCAGGCAAGCAGCCAGCGGCAGGTAGCCCCCGGTAAGGGCCTTGGACAGGCACAGGAAGTCTGGGCGGATGCCGGCCTGCTCGCAGGCGAACATCGTGCCGGTTCGGCCGAAGCCCACCGCGATTTCATCGTGAATCAGGTGCACGTCGTAGCGGTCGCAGGCCTCGCGCAACAGCTTGAGGTACACCGGGTGGTACATGCGCATGCCGCCGGCGCCTTGGATCAGCGGCTCCACGATCACCGCCGAAATGGTCTCGTGGTGCTCGGCCAGGGTCTGTTCCATGCTGGCGAACATGTTGCGCGAATGCTCTTCCCAGCCCATGCCCTCGGGGCGCAGGTAGCAGTCCGGGCTCGGCACCTTGAGGGTATCGAGCAGCAGCGCCTGGTACGTCTCGGTGAACAGCGGCACATCGCCGACCGACATCGCGGCGATGGTTTCGCCGTGGTAGCTGTTGGTCAGGGTGACGAAGCGTTTCTTGCCTGGCTTGCCGACGTTCTGCCAGTAGTGGAAGCTCATCTTCAACGCGACTTCGATGCACGAAGAGCCGTTGTCAGCGTAGAACACCCGGTCAAGCCCGGCCGGGGTCATGGCCACCAGGCGCTCGGACAGCTCGATCACCGGCTGATGGCTGAAGCCGGCCAGGATCACATGTTCCAGCTGGTCGACCTGGTCCTTGATGCGCTGGTTGATGCGCGGGTTGGCATGGCCGAACACATTGACCCACCAGCTGCTCACCGCGTCCAGGTAACGCTTGCCTTCGAAGTCTTCGAGCCAGACGCCTTCACCGCGCCTGATCGGGATCAGCGGCAGCTGCTCATGGTCTTTCATCTGGGTGCAGGGGTGCCACAGGACCTTGAGGTCACGTTGCATCCACTGATCATTGAGGCCCATCGGCACTTCTCCTGGCTTTGCGGCGTGGTTCGACCGCGTAAGCCTAAGCAATGCCGCAGGGTAGGACAACCGCCGGGCGGCGGTAGGTAAAAATGTCAGTTGCCAAGGGCACTTGATATCACTGCGCTGGCAGGGCCGGCACAGCTGACGTATTCTTAACGCATCTCGCTCGGGGCATTTCTGCCCCTCCTCGTTCCTGTAACTTCTGACTCGGAGTTCGCCGACATGGCTGCTGCTTGGGTGCGCCTGTGCGCGTTGGTATTGATTGGTGTGTCCAGCGGCGCTGCGCTGGCGAAGGACAAGACACCCACGGCGATCGTCGTCGGCGGTGGCCTGGCGGGCCTTACGGCTGCCTATGAGCTGCAGAACAAAGGCTGGCAGGTGACCCTGCTGGAGGCCAAGGCCAGCATGGGCGGGCGCTCTGGCCTGGCCACCAGCGAGTGGATCGGCAACGCCAAGGCGCAACCTGTGCTGAACCAGTACCTTGAGCGCTTCAAGCTCACAACCCTGCCAGCGCCAGAGTTCGTGCGCACCCCGGGTTACCTGATCGACGGTGAGTACTTCAGCGCAACCGACCTGGCCACCAAGCAGCCGGCCACCGCCGAGGCGCTCAAGCGTTACGAGAAAACCCTCGATGACCTGGCCCGCTCGATCGACGACCCGCTCAATCCACAGGCCACAAGCACGTTGTTTGCCCTTGACCAGATCAACGTCGCCAGCTGGCTGGACAAGCTGCAACTGCCGGCCACCGCCCGGCAACTGATCAACCAGCAAATCCGCACCCGTTACGACGAACCGTCGCGCCTGTCGCTGCTGTACTTCGCCCAGCAGAACCGTGTTTACCGCAACGTCAGTGACCGTGACCTGCGGGCCGCGCGCCTGCCTGGCGGCAGCCCGGTGCTGGCCCAGGCCTTCGTCAAGCAGTTGAAGACCATCAAGACCAGCTCGCCGGTCACCGCCATCGTTCAGGACAAGGACAGCGTCACCGTCAAGGTCGGCAGTGTCGGTTACCAGGCCGATTACCTGGTCATGGCCGTGCCATTGCGCGCCCTGGCCAAGATCCAGATCACCCCGGGGCTGGACAGCCAGCACCTGGCGGCGCTCAAGGGCACTAACTATGGCTGGCGTGACCAGCTGATGCTCAAGTTCAAAAAGCCGGTCTGGGAAAGCCGGGCGCGCATGTCGGGCGAGGTGTTCAGCAACGCCGGTCTCGGCATGCTGTGGATCGAGCCGGCGTTGAAGGGCGGGGCGAACGTGGTGATCAACCTGTCCGGGGACAACGCCCGCCTGCTGCAGGCCTTCGGCGACAAGCAGATGGTCGACCAGGTGTTGATCCGACTGCATGCCTTCTACCCGCAGGCACGCGGTGCGTTCACCGGTTACGAGGTGAAGCGGTATAGCGTCGATGCCGGTACCGGCGGTGCCTACCTGGCCTACGGGCCGGGGCAGATCAGCAAGTTCTGGCGCCTGTGGGAGCGCCCGGTGCAGCGCATCACCTTTGCCGGTGAGCACACCGATGCCTTGTACCCTGGCACCCTGGAAGGCGCCCTGCGCAGCGGCCAGCGTGCCGCCAGCCAGGCCCAGGACCTGCTGGCCGGCAAGTCGTTCGACCCGGCCAAGGCCGCGCCGGTGGCGGCAGCCGCCGCCGGTGCCGGGGCAGCCGCCGCGAGCAAGGGCGGGTTCTTCTCCAACCTGTTCGGTGGCTCGTCCGACAAGGCGGGCAAGGCTGAGCAGGCACCTGCCAAGGCTGAGTCCAAGGCAAGCGATGAGGCCAAGCAAGACAAGCCAGGCTTCTTCAAGCGCCTGTTCGGTGGCGCTGACGCGCCAGAGGCCAAGACCCAGCCGGTAGCCAAGGCTGACGAAGCGGCGCCGGTCGTTGCCCCTGCGCCAGCGCCCCAGGCAGCACCAGCACCTGCACCGGCGGTGAAGGCGGCGCCAGCCAAGCCTGCTGCGGCCAAGGCCGCCCCTGTCAAGCACGCGCCAGTGCACAAGCCGGCGCACAAGTCAGCGACCAAGCCTGCCGAGCGCAAAAAGGCCAACGCCAAGTCGGAGCCGGCCAAGAAACCGGTCGCCAACCCGCAGGCCAAGGCGGGTTGATCGGTCGCAGTGCCGGCCTCTTGGTGGGTAATCCCGCTCCTGCAACGGACCCTATGGTCCTTGGCGGGAGAGGGCGCCCTGGTAAAGGCCGGCCCTGGCTACCCCATTCACAGCCGTTTGGCGTTAATGTTTCCTTAATGGGAAGCGTTCAGAATTTCTATCGGATATATCGATAATCCGAAGCAATTTTTTCCGCTTTTATTCGATACGTTACGCGTTAGTCTGTGCACAGCTTTCACGGGGAAACACGTCAACATGCAACTGCGCAATTCACCTTCCCGCTACGGCATGGTCAGCATCATCCTGCACTGGGGCGTGGCACTGGCAGTCTTCGGCCTGTTCGGCCTGGGCCTGTGGATGGTCGGCCTCGACTACTATAGCCCGTGGCGCAAAGCCGGCCCCGACCTGCACAAGAGCATCGGCCTGGTGCTGCTGGCGGTAATGCTGCTGCGTGTACTCTGGCGTTTCATCAGCCCGCCACCGCCGGCACCGGCCAACCATGGCAGCTTCACCCGCCTGGCGGCCAAACTGGGCCATCTGGCGCTGTATCTCGGGTTGTTTGCCGTGATGGGCGCCGGCTACCTGATTTCCACTGCCGACGGCGTTGGCATCCCGGTATTCGGCCTGTTCGACGTGCCGGCGTTGATCAGTGACCTGCCGGACCAGGCAGACGTGGCAGGGGTGATCCACCTGTGGCTGGCTTGGGGCCTGGTGATTTTTGCCGTGCTGCATGGCCTGGCTGCTCTCAAGCACCATTTCATCGACCGTGACGCGACCCTGACCCGCATGCTGGGCCGCAAAGCTTGACCCTCAACCTCAATTGCATAGGAAGGAACAGGATGTTGAAAAAGACTTTTGCCGCTCTGGCGCTGGGTACCGCTCTGCTCTCTGCTGGCCAGGCCATGGCTGCTGAGTACAAGATCGACAAGGAAGGCCAGCACGCGTTCGTTGACTGGAAAATCAGCCACCTGGGCTACAGCTTCATCCACGGTACGTTCAAGGACTTCGACGGCAACTTCACTTGGGACAGCGCCAAGCCTGAAGCCAGCAAGATCAGCGTCGACCTGAAAACCGCCAGCCTGTGGTCGAACCACGCCGAGCGTGACAAGCACATTGCCAGCGCTGACTTCCTGGACGTGAAAAAATACCCGGACGCCAAGTTCGTTTCCACCAGCGTGAAGTCGACTGGCGACAAGACCGCTGACGTGACTGGCGACCTGACCCTGCACGGCGTGACCAAGCCGGTCACCTTCAAGGCTACCTTCAACGGTGAAGGCAAAGACCCATGGGGCGGGGAGCGTGCAGGCTTCAACGCGACCACCACGCTGAACCTGAACGACTTCGGCATCAAGGGCCCAGGCCCAGCTTCGCAAACCCTGGACCTGGATATCAGTGTCGAAGGCGTGAAGCAGAAGTAAGCATTGCGTTGCCCATGAAAAACGCCGCCCGTCCGGTAATGCCAGTCAGTTAAGTAATTTGGGGCCGCTTTGCGACCCTTCGCGGGCACGCCCGCTCCCACAGGGGATCGCGCATTCTTGAGTTCAGCGCCTGTGGGAGCGGGCGTGCCCGCGAAGGGCTGCAAAGCAGCCCCAGTAACGCTTAACTGACAGGCATTAGCCCATCGGGCGGCGTTTTTTTTTGCTACCTGGGCGCTTAGCCCTTGCGGGTCAGCAGCGCCGGGCGCTCACCGCGGGGGCGGCTTGGCAAGTCATCCAGCTGCTCAGGCGTAGGGAAACGGTCGAGCTTGGATTCCTTGCGGATGATCACCGGCTGTTTTTCCGCCTGGCGCGGGTTGCGCACGGCTGGCTCCTGCCGGGCAGCATCGTCACGGGCCGGGCGACCACGGCCAGCGCCGCCATCACGACGGGCACCGCCTCCGTTGTTGGCGCGCGGCGGGCGTTTTTCGCCGCTGCTACCGCCGCTGCGCTGCTGGCCGCCGCTACGGGCCTGGCCCTGACCACCAGTGTTGCTGCGCTGACCATTGCCTTGGCCCTGGCCCTGACCGCCACCCGGGCGACGATTGCGGCCCTGGCTCTTGCCCTGGTAGGGGCTGACATAGTCAGCGCGGTTGCCGAAGTTGTCGATCTCGTCATCCAGGAACTCTTCCGGGTCACGGTCGGCCGGAACCTTCGGCACGCTGGGGCTGCTGCTGGCTTGTTGCTGCTGGCGCGGCTTCTTGTCACGCGGCTTGCGCGGCTGCTGTTGCCTGTCGCCGCTCTTTTCCTTGTCGGCGGGCTTTTCAGCTGTTTGCTGCTTGGCCTTGCCTTTGTCCTTGCCCTTGTCCTTGCGGCCGCCGTTGGCGTCTTTGCCACCTTCGCCGCGGGCCTGCTGGTTACGGCCACCGCGGCCGTTGTTCTGCGGGCGCTCGCGTGCTTCGGGCTTTTCGGCTTCTACCTGGCTGGCGTCGAAGCCCATCAGGTCGCCATCGGGAATGCGCTGGCGAGTGACGCGCTCGATGCTCTTGAGCAGTTTTTCTTCATCCGGGGCGACCATGGAAATGGCCTCGCCCGAACGGCCGGCGCGGCCAGTACGGCCGATACGGTGCACGTAGTCTTCCTCGACGTTCGGCAGCTCGAAGTTGACCACGTGCGGCAGTTGGTCGATGTCCAGGCCGCGGGCGGCGATGTCGGTGGCGACCAGTACCCGGACGCTGTTGGCCTTGAAGTCGGCCAGCGCCTTGGTACGAGCGTTCTGGCTCTTGTTGCCATGGATGGCGGCGGCGGTCAGGCCGTGCTTTTCCAGGTACTCGGCCAGGCGGTTGGCACCGTGCTTGGTCCGGGTGAACACCAGCACCTGTTCCCAGGCACCGAGGGTGATCAGGTGCGCCAGCAGGGCACGCTTGTGGCTGGCCGGCAGGCGATACACGCGTTGCTCGATACGCTCCACGGTGGTGTTCGGCGGGGTGACTTCGATGCGCTCCGGGTTGTGCAGGAGCTTGTCGGCGAGGTCGGTGATGTCTTTGGAGAAGGTGGCCGAGAACAGCAGGTTCTGACGCTTGGCCGGCAAGCGGGCAAGTACCTTCTTCACGTCGTGGATAAAGCCCATGTCGAGCATGCGGTCGGCTTCGTCCAGGACGAGGATTTCAACGTGGGCCAGGTCGACCTTGCCTTGGCCGGCCAGGTCGAGCAGGCGGCCAGGGCAGGCGACCAGTACGTCGACACCCTTGGCGATGGCCTGGATCTGAGGGTTCATGCCTACGCCCCCGAAGATGCAGGCGCTGACCAGGGGCAAGTCGCGGGCATAGACCTTGAAGCTGTCATGCACCTGGGCGGCCAGTTCGCGGGTCGGGGTCAGTACCAGCACGCGGGGTTGGCGCGGGCCATGGCGCTGCGACTTGTCGGGGTGGCCGGCCGGGAACAGGCGCTCGAGAATCGGCAGGGCAAAGCCGCCGGTCTTACCAGTACCAGTCTGGGCGGCAACCATCAGGTCGCGGCCTTGCAACACGGCGGGAATGGCCCGCTGTTGCACGGGGGTCGGCTGGGTATAGCCCGCAGCTTCGATAGCGCGGACAAGAGCCTCGGAGAGACCGAGGGAAGCAAAGGACATGGGCGATCCTGTTCTCGTTTGGGCTGGGCCCGTATGGGATGTTCTGCCTGGCGCGACGGGCATCGTCGGGATGCGATCGCGTCCGGTCCAGCTGGGCTTTCACTGCACATCCGGGAAACGGAGGGTGGACGCGAAGGTGCGCCAGTGCCGATCGGGATGCCTGTTGCGAGGCCGAGCGTCCGGGCGTGAGCCGGGCGGGAAGGCCCGAGTATAACAGAGCTATCGCGCTGTGCTGCTTTCCTGCTGCTCAACGGCGTTGAGAATGTTTTTGATGTCGCCTGTGTAGCGGTTGCTGATCGCCGCATAGGCGGCTTCCTGCTTGAACCGCCGCAGTTCTTCGGCAAACGCCTCGGCCAGTGCCTCGCGGCCCGGCTTGCGCACCAGGGCCAGGTACTGGTTCTGGCGCCTGACCACCAGTGGCAGCGCCTCGACCTGCCGTTGCAGGCCCAACTGCTGCGCCAGGTAATGGCCAGCCTTGCGGTCGGTGATGGCCAGGTCGACACGGCCCAGCATCAGCTTGCCGAAATTGGCTTCGTGGGTGGGCGCGGCTTCGCGCTTGAAGTGGGTGGCTCCGCTGAACGCTGCGCCGTAGGTATAGCCGGGCGAGGTGCCGACGGTAAGCCCGGCCAGGTCTTCCAGTTGGTTGACCACGTGGCGGCGCACACTGGCCTGGAACAGGATGAACTCGACCTCCGACATGGGCTCTGGCGCGTAGACCAGGTAGGGCTGACGCGACTCGGTCTGGAAGATATCGACAATACCGTCGGCCAGGCCTTGTTCGACCATTGCCAGGCAACGCTTCCACGGCAGGAACTGCCATTGCACCTCGACCCCGAGGCGGGCGAACACCAGGTTGGTCACTTCGTAGTCAATGCCGCGTGGATGGCCGTCCTGCTGGTACACATAGGGCGCCCAGTCGTCGGAGACCAGGCGCAAGCGTTCGCCCAGGGCCAACGGGCTCAGGCAAAAGAGCAGCAGGATCCAGAACAGCCGGGCGATGTGGGGCATGCCGGGAGATTACGCGGTCGGCCGGTGCAAGGCCAGAGGGGAGGGCACCGGGCCACTCAAGCGTGGGAAGACCTGAGCAGGTAATGCTCGATGTCCTTGCGTCGTTCGCCCAGCGACAAGCGCAGGCCGGGGTGGCGCAAGCACTGGCGCAGGCGCTCGGGGTCGGTGGGGCCGTGGCGGGCATTGAGGTTTTCCAGGGCCTTGTCCCACCAGGCCGACGCGCAGGCGCGGTCGAACTCGTTGGCGTAGGGGTAGCAGCCGTACAGCAACTCACGGGCAAACTGACGTTCCTGGGGCGGAAGGGTCAGGCTCAATGCCTTGTAGCCCAGGCGGTGCAAGGCCGGTGGCCGGGGCAGCTGGTCGTTGACCAGGGCGACGTCGGCCAGCGCTGCCAGGCTGAGTGGATGTTGCCCATGTTTGGCCAGCCAGGCCTGGATCTTGGCGCGGAACTGCGCCTTGCGGCTCCAGTAATGGTGAATGACGTCGGAGCATGCCGCGAGCTGCAGGTGACCATGGGCCGCGACTGCCAGGCAGAATTCTTCCAGGGTGTAGGCCTCGCGGGCCAGCGGGTAGAGCGTGTCCATCAGGTCGATGGAGCGGTCCAGGGTGCCCGCGTCGGCGGCAGTGAGGCCGATCACCCCGGAGTTGACCAGGGGCATCTGGCAGTCGGCCAGGCCGCGGGACTGCAGAGGGCCCAGCAGGTTTTTATACAGCAGGCACTTCGGGTTTGCCCCATAGTGCGGGCCGATGGTGTTGCACAGCAGCTTGCCGGGCGCGACCCGGTCGAACAGTTGCAGTGGTGACTTGCGGAAAAAGGTATCGGTGTCGATCAGCACGGCCAGCGGGTGCTGGCGCAGTACCTGGCGCAACAGCACATGCTTGCTGCGAAAGTGGTAGCCGTGCGGGGCGTTCCAGGCTTGGCGCGTGGCCTCGTCCAGTACATGGGTGGTGACCGGTAGCCCGGCGTAGGGTTGCGGGTTGTCGGTGTAGACCTGGATGTCCATGACGCTGCTGGCGCTACTGCCCAGCTGGGCAAGGGCGCTGACGATGCTGAAACAGGCTTCCTGATGATAGGTCGCGGGGCCAAAAGCCAGGTAGACGAGCTGTGGGCGAGATGGCTGGGGATGCTGCATGGCAGGCAAGACCTGTGTAACCCAAAAAAGAACAAGGCCTTAGTCTATGACCAAAGCCTTAATCATTTCTTAAGCAGACATTGCCAAAAAGTTTCAGCGCGGCAGCTTGAGGTTGTTCCACAGCGCCAGGCTCGCCTCGGCCTGGTTCAGGGTGTAGAAGTGCAGGCCCGGTGCGCCGCCTTGCAGCAGTTGTTCGCACATGCGGGTGATGACTTCTTCGCCGAAGGCCTGGATGCTTGCGGTGTCATCACCGTAGGCTTCCAGCTGCTTGCGGATCCAGCGCGGAATCTCGGCGCCACAGGCATCGGAGAAGCGTGCCAGTTTGCTGTAGTTGGTGATTGGCATGATGCCCGGCACCACCGGGATATCCACGCCCAGCTTCTGCGCGCGCTCGACAAAGTAGAAGTAGCTGTCGGCGTTGAAGAAGTACTGGGTGATGGCGCTGTCGGCCCCGGCCTTGACCTTGTGTACGAAGTTGCCCAGGTCGGCCTCGAAGTTGCGCGCCTGTGGGTGCATTTCGGGGTAGGCAGCCACTTCCAGGTGGAAGTGATCGCCGGTTTCCGTGCGGATGAACTCGACCAGGTCGCTGGCGTAGCGCAGTTCGCCGCAGGCCATGCCCATGCCCGACGGCAGGTCGCCGCGCAAGGCCACGATGCGCTTGATGCCGGCGGCCTTGTACTCGGCCAGCAGGGCGCGCAGTTCAGCCTTGGTGTCGCCCACGCACGACAGGTGCGGCGCGGCCGGTACCTGTACTTCGCTTTCCAGCTGCAGCACGGTGTTCAGCGTACGGTCGCGGGTCGAACCACCGGCACCATAGGTGCAGGAGAAAAAGTCCGGGTTGCAGGCAGCCAGCTGGCGGGCTACACCCATCAGCTTTTCATGACCGGCATCGGTCTTGGTCGGGAAGAACTCGAAACTGTAGCGGCGTTCTTGTGACATCAGGCGTTCCTCTGGCGGCAAGCGGCAAGCGGCAAGCGCCGAGCGGCGAGCTGCAAGCTGCAAGCTTCAAGCTTCAAGCTTCAAGCTGCAAGTAAAAGCCAGATCGGTGATGGCCGGTCTGGCTGGTCATCGTTCAAGGTTTTAAAGGCTGGAGCTACAAGCAGCAGCAACACGGTCTGCTTCTGCTTGCAACTTGCAACTTGCAACTTGCAACTTGCAACTTGCAACTCGCTGCTCGCTGCTCGCTGCTCGCTGCTCCAAGCCTGCCGCTTAGTAGCGGTAAGCGTGCGGCTTGAACGGGCCTTCGACGGTAACGCCGATGTAGTCGGCTTGCTGTTTGGTCAGCTGGGTGACCACGCCGCCGAAGCCGCGGACCATTTCCAGGGCCACTTCTTCGTCGAGCTTTTTCGGCAGCACTTCCACGGTCAGGCGCTCGGCCTTCTTCTCGGGCGACAGGTCGGCGAACTTCTGCTCGAACAGGAAGATCTGGGCCAGGACCTGGTTGGCGAACGAACCGTCCATGATGCGGCTTGGGTGGCCAGTGGCGTTGCCCAGGTTCACCAGGCGGCCTTCAGCCAGCAAGATCAGGTAGTCGTCGTTCTGCGGGTCGAAGCTGCCGGCACCGGTGCGGTGGATCTTGTGCACCTGCGGCTTGACCTCCTCCCAGGCCCAGTTCTTGCGCATGAAGGCCGTGTCGATCTCGTTGTCGAAGTGGCCGATGTTGCACACCACGGCACGCTTCTTCAGGGCCTTGAGCATGTTGGCGTCGCAGACATTGACGTTGCCGGTGGTGGTCACGATCAGGTCGATCTTGCCCAGCAGGGCTTTATCGATGCTGGCTTCGCTGCCGTCGTTGATACCGTCGATGAACGGCGATACCACCTCGAAGCCGTCCATGCAGGCCTGCATGGCGCAGATCGGGTCGACTTCGGTGACCTTGACGATCATGCCTTCCTGGCGCAGCGACTGCGCCGAACCCTTGCCCACGTCGCCGTAGCCAATCACCAGCGCCTGCTTGCCCGACAGCAGGTGGTCGGTACCACGCTTGATGGCGTCGTTCAGGCTGTGACGGCAGCCATACTTGTTGTCGTTCTTGCTCTTGGTGACCGAGTCGTTGACGTTGATTGCCGGGACTTTCAGCTCGCCCTTGGCCAGCATGTCCAGCAGGCGGTGCACGCCAGTGGTGGTTTCTTCGGTCACGCCGTGCACGCGGTCCAGTACCTGCGGGTACTTCTTGTGCAGCAGTTCGGTCAGGTCGCCACCGTCGTCGAGGATCATGTTGGCGTCCCATGGCTGGCCATCCTTGAGGATGGTCTGCTCCAGGCACCACTCGTACTCTTCTTCGGTTTCACCTTTCCAGGCGAACACCGGGATACCGGCAGCGGCGATGGAGGCGGCGGCCTGGTCCTGGGTGGAGAAGATGTTGCAGGACGACCAGCGCACTTCGGCACCCAGGGCTACCAGGGTTTCGATCAGCACGGCGGTCTGGATGGTCATGTGGATGCAGCCCAAAATCTTCGCACCCTTGAGCGGTTGCTCGGCCAGGTACTTGCGACGCAGGCCCATCAGCGCAGGCATTTCCGATTCGGCGATGATGGTTTCGCGACGGCCCCAGGCGGCCAGGGAGATGTCGGCGACTTTGAAATCGGTAAAACCAGCAGGCATGTTTGCAGCGCTCATGAGAGCCTCCATTCGTAGTGTGCGAATGGGCGCCGTTGTGCGTTAAGCGCCCGCGAGAGCGAGCAACGCCCCATCCGAGCCTGACAGGCCTAGCCTGCTGCAGCGCCCCTCGGACAGGTGGCGGGCATGGCACCGCAGTGGGCAACCATGTGAAGCGGCGCAGATTATAGCTGTGCCTGCCGGGTTGCCCAAGGTTTTCTGTCGATTAATCGCGACGATAGTCGATGTGCAATGGAGCGATCGCAGCTGCTCTGCCATCATGGGCGCACGTTAGCCAAGCAGGTCAGGAGTACTGATGAACTTTCACACCCGCAAGTGGGTTAAACCCGAAGACCTCAACCCCAATGGCACCCTGTTCGGTGGCAGCCTGTTGCGCTGGATCGACGAAGAGGCGGCGATCTACGCCATTGTGCAGCTGGGCAACCAGCGCGTGGTGACCAAGTACATGTCGGAAATCAATTTCGTCAGTGCCTCGCGCCAGGGCGACATCATCGAGCTGGGCATCACCGCGACGGAGTTCGGCCGCACCTCGATCACCCTCAAATGCGAGGTACGCAACAAGATCACCCGCAAGAGCATCCTGACCGTCGATAAGATGGTCTTCGTCAATCTGGGTGAAGATGGCTTGCCGGCGGCCCATGGGCGGACCGCGATCAAGTATGTGCAGGACCAGTTCCCGGACTCTGCCGTCGAGTGATCGTATGGGGCTGCGCTGCAGCCCATCGCCGGCAAGCCAGCTCCCACAGGGATCGCATCAGGGTTGCCAGGTGCTCGCCGCTGCATGTCTTGTGACAAACACCTGTCAGCCCAGATGCGATCCCTGTGGGAGCTGGCTTGCCGGCGATGGGCCGCAGAGCGGCCCCGGCATTCTCAAGGCTGGGCGCTGACCTTGCGCACCACCCGCCCGATGCTCAAGCCCTGCACCAGGATCGACGACAGCACCACGATGTAGGTAATCGACAGCAGCAGGTCGCGCTCATCGCCCAAGGGCAGCGACAGCGCCAGGGCCACCGAGACCCCGCCACGCAAGCCCCCCCAGGTCAGTACCCGCACTGTGCCTTTGGGCACCGGCCGCCAGCGCCGCAACAGCACGATGGCTGGGGCCACGGTCAGCAACCGCGACAGCAGTACCGCCAGCGCCAGCACGCCGCCAGCGGCCAGGTGCATCCAGTTGAACGGCAGCAGCAACAGCTCAAGGCCGATCAGGGCGAACAGCAGCGCATTGAGCATGTCATCGATCAGCTCCCAGAAACCGTCCATGTAGCGGCGGGTCATGTCGTTCATGGCCAGGTTGCGCCCCAGGTTGCCGATGATCAGGCCCGCCACCACCATGGCGATCGGCGCCGACACGTGCAGCTCGTAGCACATCGCCGAGCCGCCGATCACCAGTGCCAGGGTCAGCATGACCTCGACCTGGTACTGCTCCACGCTCTTGATCATGCGGTAGGTGGCGTAGCCGATCAGGCCGCCGAAGAGCACACCGCCAATGGCCTCGCGGGCGAACAGCACCGCCGTGTCGCTGATGCTTGGGGTTTCGCCCAGCTGGATGATGCCCAGCAACACGGTGAACACCACCACGGCGGTACCGTCGTTGAACAACGACTCGCCGACGATGGTGGTCTTCAAGGGTTTCGGCGCATTGGCGGTACGCAGCGCACCGAGCACGGCAATCGGGTCGGTCGGTGAAATCAGTGCACCGAACAGCAGGCAGTAGATCAGCGGAACCTGCCAGCCGAACATGGCAAAGACCCAATGCGACAGGTAGCCGATGACCACGGTGGCAATCAGCACGCCCACGGTCGCCAGTAGCCCAATCGGCCAGCGGTAGCTGCGCAGGTCGGTGAGGTTGACGTGCAGGGCGCCGGCAAACAGCAGAAATGCCAGCATCCAGTGCATCAGCAGGTCATTGAAGTCGATCTGGTTCATCAGGCCTTCGACGCGCTCTTCCAGGCCAGGGAAGCCGATCAGGCTGAGGCCTTGCAGCATCAGCGAAAATAGCAGCGCCGTGACCATCACGCCGATGGCGGGCGGCAGGCCGATGAAACGGTAGTTCACATAGGTGAGGAGGGTGGTCAGGCAGATAAACGCGGCAACTAATTCAAGCATCCCGAATCCTGTAACAGTGGCTTCCAAGTCGTAACCCGAATGGCTCGGGCAGTTCTTTGATGACCTGGCGAGGGGTTCGGGACACAGCCTTTGACCGAATTCGTTGGCAACGTTCCCACTCTGGCGCCTTGCGATTGGCCGCACAATGGCCCGCGAACGCTCTATATTCACAGCCACGAAAAGCCATAAGGAAAACAAGACGTGCTGGCAACATCCCTGGTGCTGGTCGCCGCGCTGCTGCACGCGACCTGGAACACCCTGATCAAATTCAGCGGCGAGCGGCTGCTGGTCATTGCCAGCATGGACAGCGTGGCGTTGGCCTTCGCCGTGCTGGCGGTGCCGTTCGCACAACGACCACCGGCCAGCATCTGGCCGTGGTTGCTGGCTTCGGCGCTGGCCGAGCAGCTGTACCGCTACCTGTTGATCCAGGCCTACCGGGTGGGTGACCTGGGCCTGGTCTATCCTCTGATGCGCGGGTTGTCGCCGCTGGTGGTGCTGGGCTTGACCCTGGCGTTTGCCGGAGAGTCGCTGAGCCAGCAGCAGATCATCGGGATCCTGCTGATTCCTTGTGGCATGGCCTGCCTGCTGTGGCAGGGCGGCGGCGGTGACCGGCTGCCCTGGTCGAACCTACCGGTGGTGGCCCTGATCGGCCTGTGCATCGGGTGCTACACCTGGTTCGACGGGCAGGCCGTGCGCTTGTGGGGCAAGCCGTGGGACTACCTGGTGTGGCTGACCCTGCTCAGTGCCTGGCCATTCCCGCTAGTAGCCAGTGTGGCGCGGCGTGCGCCGTTCGTAGCGTTCTGGCGCAGCCAGTGGCGCCTGGGGCTGGCGGTAGGGTTCTGTGTGTTGTTCAGCTACGCGCTGGTGCTGTGGGCCATGCACCTGGGCTCTGTGGCCGAGGCTGCGGCATTGCGGGAATTGAGTGTGGTGCTGGTGGTGTTGCTGGGTATGCGCTACCTCAAAGAACCTTTTGGCGGCCCAAGACTCCTAGCTTGCGGGCTGGTGCTGGCCGGCATGCTGGTAATGAAGCTCTGACCTTAAGACTGAACAAGGAGTCCTGCCTATGACCGTCGCTTTGTGGTGCATCCTGATCGCGCTGTTTCTGCCGCCGCTGTGTGCCTTGATCGCCAAGGTCAGCAGTGGCCGCTTTGGCATGCGGGACAACCATGACCCGCGTGCCTTCCTCGATACGCTGTCCGGGCTGCCACGTCGCGCGCATGCTGCGCAGCAGAACAGCTATGAGGCATTCCCGGCGTTCGCCGCAGCCGTGCTGGTGGCAGACATTGTCGGCAATGCCGAGCAGGTGACCCAGGATGTGCTGGGGGTGATGTACATCACCAGCCGGCTGCTCTACATCATTTGCTACCTGGCCGACTGGGCGGCCTTGCGCTCGCTGGTGTGGCTGGCCGGGCTGGCGATCATCGTGGCGTTCTTCGTGGTTTCCATCTGAAGGCCTGTGCGGGCCCTGTGGCGCGGCTGAAGCCGCCCCCGCAGGGCCCGCGCAACGTCAAGGAACCTTGGGCACCTCTGGCAGTGGCTGGCCCTTGGGCCAGAGCATCCAGATTTGCCCTTGCTGCTTCATGTTCCCCGCCAACTCGCCGGCCTCGGGCCCGGTACCCCAGAACAGGTCGGCACGCACTTCGCCAGCAATGGCGCCGCCCGTGTCCTGGGCGCCAACCGGGCGCACCACCGGCGAGCCGTCGGGGCGTGTGGTGGACAACCACAAGAGGCTACCCAAGGGAATCACCTTGCGATCGATGGCCACGCTGTAGCCTGCTGTCAGCGGTACGTTCAGCGACCCGCGCGGCCCCTCGTTGCTGTCCGGGCGGGTGCTGAAGAACACGTAGCTTGGGTTGCTGGCAAGCAGCTCCGCGACACGCTGGGGGTTCGCCTGGGCCCAGGCATGGATGGCGCCCATGCTCACCTCGTCCTTTTTCAGCTGGCCCTGCTCGACCAGCCAGCGACCGATCGGCCGGTAGGGGTGGCCGTTCTGATCGGCATAGCCCAGGCGCAGCTGGCGGCCATCTTCCAGCTGGACCCGGCCTGAGCCCTGGATCTGCAGGAACTGCAGGTCCATCGGGTCGCTCAGCCAGGCCAGCACGGGGGCTTTCACGCCGTCACGGTTGATCACTTCGGCGGTGTCGTAAGGCTTGAGCACTCGGCCATCGAGGCGGCCACGCAAGCGCTTGCCCTTGAGTTCGGGGTACACGCTGGCCAGGTCGACGACGATCATGTCCTCGGGCACGCCGTAAACCGCCACATGGTTGGTTTTCGATGGGCTCAGGCTGCCGGGGTAGACCGGTTCGTAGTAGCCGGTGATCAGGCCGTTGGCGTTGTTCTCGGCCGAGCGCAGGCCGTAGACCTCCAGGTTCTGCTCCAGGAAGGTGCGCACCTGCGCGGCACTGGCCTGGGCGCTACCCGCCGCTTCGCAGGTCGCGGCCCAGACCGGGTCGCGCTTGAGTTTTTCGCAACCGCTGCGCCAGGCGTAGAACCCGGCCAGCAAGTCTTCGTCACTGACTGCGGGCAGGTCTCTCCAGGTGGCGGGGGCGTAGGTGGCTACCGCATGCGGCTCGGGTTTGGCGCTCTCGCCGCCATTGCAGCCAGCCAGCAGGGCCAGTACCGGGAATGTCCAGGCCAGGTGGCGCAGGGCAGATTTCATGTGTGCATTCCTGTGGTGGGCGAACATGAAGATTCGCCCCTGTTTTTTATGTGGCTATTGGTGTTTGGCTGCGGGGCAGCGATACTGGCCGCCCCTTTTCGCAGGCCGAAGTGAGCGTCATGTTGAAGCGATTGACCATTGTAGTGCTGGCAGCAATGGCCCTGGGTGCAGCCTTGAGTGGTTGCGAGCGGGTTGACCCCAACTCGCCGCTGGGCAAGCGCAAGGTCATTTTCAAGGACATGCTCAAGACCAGCGAAGACCTGGGCGGCATGTTGCGTGGCCGGCTGCCGTTCGACGGGGTGAAGTTTGCCGGCGGTGCGCTGCAACTGGACACCCTTTCGCACCAGCCGTGGCAGCATTTCCCGCAGGTACGCGATGGCGGTGACAGCAGTGCCCGTGCCGAAGTGTGGGAGCGCCAGGCGCGGTTCCATGAGCTGGCCAGGCAATTGGAAGGCGCGACCGGCGAACTGGTCGATGTGACCCGCACGCAGCCGCTGGACCCTGCGCAGCTGAAAGCGCCGATGGACAAGGTCGAGGCGGCCTGCAAAGCCTGCCATAGCGAGTTCCGCAATCATTGATGGCTGTGCTGTTCGCACAAACCTGAGGCTTGCACATGCTTCTGTGGGAGCGGCCTTGTGTCGCGATAGGGCCGCACAGCGGCCCCAGGGTTTCAGCCGTAACGCATAGATTGCTGGGGCCTTGTGCGGCCCTGTCGCGACGCAAGGCCGCTCCCACAAAGACCGCGCTTGCAAGTCAAATGCCTTAGCGATCGAGATCGTCTACTGCTTCCTGCAGCTCTTTGCGCGACTCGGCGAGTTTGTCCTTGCGCTTGTTGATCTTCTCGGCGTCGCCCTTTTTCTCGGCCTTCTTCAGGTCTTTTTCGCGCTGCGCCACTTCATGACGGGCGTCGAGCACTTTTTGCTCGCGTTCCTTGCGCAGGCTGGCGTCGGTGCAGTTGTCGACCCCGCGCAGCGCTGCTTCCAAGCCTGCGACCTGGTCACTGTTGCCGTGGTCACGGGCAATCTTCAGCTGGTTCTCGATGGCGCTGCGCTTGGCGGCGCAGCCAGTCAGGCCGGCATCCGGCTGGGCAGCCTGGGCGGCGCCTGCAGCCAGCGCAACGGTCGCGAGCAGGAAAAGGGTCGAAATACGTTTCATGAAAAGCCTCCTGGACGGGGCGGGGCAGCAAAAAATTTAGGGTGAAATCCTGCCTTGGTTTTGCCCTTTTAGGAACCCTTGCCGGGTATTTCCGCTTGAATCTCAGGAATTTCCTACAGGTTAATTGGTAAAAAATCATTGCCTAGGGCGCGCAAAGCCTTCGATACCGTGCTCGCCCAGCTGTGTTGCCAGGGCTTGAACGTCGGCGGCTGCAAAAAAATCCACCAGTTGACGTGCGCGCTTTTCGCCAATGCCGGGTAATGCCTGCCAGGTGTCAGCCGTGCGGGCCGCCAGCGCTTGCCAGTCGCCGGTAAGCTGCATGCCATTGGGTAGGGGAGCGCCCAGCCCCCGCAGCCACTGGTCAAACGATTGGGTGCGGGCATCGTCGAAACTGCTGCGCAACTGAGCTGCCGTTCGCTCACTGATTCCTGCAACCTGGCTCAGCTGTGTGGCATCCAGTTGCAGCCAGTCAGTGAGCGAGGTTGCCAGCCCGGCTGCGACCAGCCGGCGCCAGGTACCCGGCCCGATACGCGGCAGGGCCAGGCCCTGCTTGCCGCTCAGCCACGCCAGGCGGGCAATGAACTGTTCTTCACAGCCCACGCTGGCCTGCCAGCAACTGTGGGCGTGATACTGGCCGGCTGCCGGTGCCGATACCGGCACGCGCTCGACAGCGCGGTGTACCACCTGCTCCAGGCGCGGAATGGTCAGCCCGGCCAAGCTCACCGCCACCTGGTCCCCCGGGCGAATGTCCAGGCTGTGCCAGCGCGCCAGCGAACCCATGCTCACTTGCGTGACCCGTCGGTTGTCGAGTGTTACTGGCAGCAGGTGCAGCACGGGCGTGACCCGCCCGGTACGACCGACCCGAAAACGCACGTCGCGAACCTCGGCCAATGCTTGCATGTACGGGTATTTCCAGGCGGCGATCCAGTACGGTGCCTTGGCCTGCCACCGTTCAGCGGGTGGCCGGCTACCCTGGCGCAGCACCACACCATCGCTGGCGAAGGGCAGGGCAGCGTGGTACCAGTGTTCACGCCAATGGGCCGCCTCATCCAGCGTATTGATGGCAACGCTGTAGCGCTGGCTGTCGGCAAAGCCCAGCTGTGCCAGCTGCGCGAGGCGTTCGGCCTGTTGCTCGGGGCCTTGCGGCCAGTCCCAGACGAACAGCCCCACAGCCTTGCCTTGTTCGCTGCTCAGGCGCTTGCGGGCGAGCAAACCGGCCACGGTGCCGCGCGCCTTGGCGCCGCCCGCCTGGGCCTGAACATGCGCGTTCAGGCGCAGGTACAGCTCACCCTGCAACTGCAGGTCAATGGCCTGTGGCAACTGGCGGGTGATGCTACCCAGCTGGGGGATGTGCCGGCTCCAGTCGTGCCCTTGGGCGCCGTCGCCCCGGCTGATCAGCTGCACCAGGCGGCCCTGTCGGTAAATGAGCGACACCGCCACGCCATCGACCTTGGGCTGGACCCAGACATCGGCCTTGCCGGCCAGCCAGCGCTGCACGGCGTGGCGGTCGGGCAGCTTGTCGACGCCCGTGTGGGGGATGGGGTGGGGTACCGGGCCGCCAGCGTTGGCCAGGGGCGCAGGGCCGCCGGCCAGGCCGAAGCACTGCTGCAACTGCGCGAGGCGTTGGCGGCTCTGGTCGTAAAGCTCATCAGGTACCAAGGCAATGCCTTGGCGATGGTAGTGGTCGTCCCAACTGCCAACGGTTTCTCGCAGTTGAGCAACCTCGCTGGCGACTTGCTGGGGGTTCCAGCCGGGGCAAGAGCTGGCGTGCGCCAGTGGCGCGGCAAGCACCCCCAGCAGGGTGATGAACAACATGAGCGGCATGGCCTGCATCCTTGCATGGCGGGTTGGCCCCTCAGCGTAGGCAAGCTGGCGGGCATTGCCGGTAAGCGATTGTGAGTCGATATGTCATGAAAAAGCCCCTGCCGATCGCTCGGCAGGGGCTTTCGTCCAGCGCTGCAGGAAAACTTACAGGCCAGCAGCGTCACGCAGCGACTGGGCGCGGTCGGTACGCTCCCAGGTGAAGGTGGTGAAGGTGTCGTCGCCGACAGTCTTCTGCTGTGGGGTACGGCCGAAGTGGCCGTAGGCAGCGGTTTCCTGGTACATCGGGTGCAGCAGGTCCAGCATGGTGGTGATGGCGTACGGGCGCAGGTCGAAGCACTCGCGCACCAGCTGGATGATCTTCTCGTCGGAGACCTTGCCGGTACCGAAGGTGTTGATCGAAATGGAGGTCGGTTGGGCCACGCCAATGGCGTACGACACCTGGATCTCGCAACGCTCGGCCAGGCCGGCGGCGACGATGTTCTTGGCCACGTAGCGGCCGGCGTAGGCGGCGGAGCGGTCGACCTTGGACGGGTCCTTGCCGGAGAACGCACCACCACCGTGACGCGCCATGCCGCCGTAGGAGTCGACGATGATCTTGCGGCCGGTCAGGCCGCAGTCGCCCACCGGGCCACCGATGATGAAGTTGCCGGTCGGGTTGATGTGGTACTGGGTACCTTTGTGCAGCAGTTCGGCAGGCAGGGTGTGCTTGACGATCAGCTCCATCACCGCTTCTTGCAGGTCTTTCTGCGAAACCTCAGGGTTGTGCTGGGTCGACAGGACCACTGCGTCGATGCCTGCGACCTTGCCGTTTTCATAGCGGCAGGTGACCTGCGACTTGGCATCCGGGCGCAGCCATGGCAGCAGGCCGGACTTGCGTGCTTCGGCCTGGCGCTCGACCAGGCGGTGCGAGAAGCAGATAGGCGCTGGCATAAGCACTTCGGTTTCGTTGCTGGCATAACCGAACATCAGGCCCTGGTCGCCGGCACCCTGGTCTTCCGGCTTGGAGCGGTCGACGCCCTGGGCGATGTCTACCGACTGCTTGCCGATGATGTTCATCACGGCGCAGGTCGCGCCGTCAAAGCCGACGTCGGAGCTGTTGTAGCCGATATCGATGATGACTTTGCGCACCAGGTCTTCCAGGTCGACCCAGGCCGAGGTGGTGACCTCGCCGGCGATGATGGCGACACCGGTCTTGACCAGTGTTTCACACGCTACGCGGGCGTATTTGTCCTGGGCGATGATGGCATCGAGGACTGCGTCCGAAATCTGGTCGGCGATCTTGTCCGGATGCCCTTCGGACACGGACTCGGAGGTGAAAAGGGAGTATTCGCTCATCTCGAAGGTTCCTGAAATTTACCGATGGTATATGTCGCCAGCCGTGCGCTGGAAGTGCCGGACCTGGATCTGGAAGCCGTTGCGCAAGCCCACGTACAGGCTGTCCGCATGGGCCAGCCCGGCCGCGTTGGCCCAGCGGGCCAGGTCATCCTGTTCAAAGCCAAGCCACAGATCGCCGCAGGCTTCGCGGGCCCACCCCTGGTCATGGCTGCACAACTCGGTGACCAGCAGGCTGCCGCCTGCCTTCACCCGTTTGGCCAACTGGCGCAAGGCCAGGGCCGGGTCGCTGAAGTGGTGCAGCACCATGTTCAGCACAACGCAGTCGGCGGCCACATCCGTGGCACCCAGTGCATCGGCCAACTGCAGGGTCACATTGTCGAGCCCCTCGCGCTGGCACACCTGGCGTGCCAGTTCGAGCATGGTCGCGCTGTTGTCCAGCGCAGTGACGTGGGCAAAGCGCCGGGCCAGGTCGGGCAGAAAACCACCGTCGCCGGGGCCGACTTCCAGGGCACAGGCCGCCGGGTCGAAATGCAGCTTGTCGAGCAGCGCCAGCAGGCTCTCGCGGTACTGCGGCAGGCCGGCGATCAGGTCTTGCTGGGCGCGGAACTTCTCTTCCACGCGCAGGAAGAAGTCCTGGCTGGTGACCGCGCGGCGTTGCTGGACCTGCGCGATGCGCGCCTGCACATCGGCCGGCAGGGCCAGGGCGTCCACCTCTTCCAGCAGCGCTGCGTGCAGCCGGCCACCCAGTCGCAGGCTATCGGGCAGGGCGCGGCGGTAGAAGATGGCATTGCCTTCACGGCGGGTAGCGACCAGCTCTGCCTGGGCCAGCACCTTGAGGTGGTGGCTCATGCCCGACTGCCCGATGCCGAAGATCTGGGCCAGCTCCAGTACGCCGAACGAGTCGTTGGCCAGGGCTCGCAGCACGTTCAGGCGCAAGGCGTCGCCACTGGCCTTGCACAGGGCGGCCAATGTTTCGCATTGCTCGGGGATCGATTGCACACGGAGGTTCATGGGCGGGCAGTCTAGTCAGGCATTGGTGCCCTAGCAAGGCCAATATCAAAAAGTTTTGATATTGGCGATGAGTTGCAGCCTTCAAACTGCACGCGACAGGCTCCAGAGCAGTCCAGCTCGGCCCGTGCTTCTTTCTTGTAGCTTAAAGCTGGCCGCTTGGCGCTTAAATGTTTGCCCCAAGCCCCCCAGTGGGCGAAAATGGTCGTCTTTTTCGTGACATCACCTCTACAAGCCCCCCAGGAGACCAGCGATGCCCAGCCGTCGTGAACGTGCCAACGCCATTCGCGCCCTCAGCATGGATGCCGTGCAAAAGGCTAATAGCGGCCACCCAGGTGCCCCCATGGGCATGGCGGATATCGCCGAAGTACTGTGGCGTGACTACCTGAAACACAACCCGAGCAACCCGCACTTCGCCGACCGCGACCGCTTCGTGCTGTCCAACGGCCACGGCTCGATGCTGATCTACTCGCTGCTGCACCTGACCGGCTACGACCTGTCGATCGACGACCTCAAGGCCTTCCGTCAGTTGCACAGCCGCACCCCGGGCCACCCGGAATACGGCTACACCCCGGGCGTGGAGACCACCACCGGCCCGCTCGGCCAGGGTATCGCCAACGCCGTGGGCTTCGCCCTGGCAGAAAAAGTGCTGGCTGCCCAGTTCAACCGTGACGGCCACACCATCGTCGACCACAACACTTATGTGTTCCTGGGCGATGGCTGCATGATGGAAGGCATCTCCCATGAAGTCGCCTCGCTGGCCGGCACCCTGGGCCTGAACAAGCTGGTCGCCTTCTACGACGACAACGGCATCTCCATCGACGGCGAAGTGCACGGCTGGTTCACCGACAACACCCCTGCGCGCTTCGAAGC
>Ga0308157_10000527_pt1 | contig 121930 bp, 107 predicted proteins | sample PhyBR1_FD_201035 | JGI IMG/M metagenome (GOLD analysis project Ga0308157, IMG submission 201035) | Phyllosphere microbial communities from UC Gill Tract Community Farm, Albany, California, United States - DLSLB.R1 | ecosystem: Host-associated > Plants > Phyllosphere > Unclassified | place... | reverse complement strand
GGCGGTTCGATCCCGTCAGCGCCCACCATATCTTCGGATATGAAACTTATTTATAAGTTTGCCGTGCAGCGGTAGTTCAGTTGGTTAGAATATCGGCCTGTCACGCCGAGGGTCGCGGGTTCGAGTCCCGTCCGCTGCGCCATTTTCTAGATTCCTTGTTCTAGATCATGGTTACATCCAGCAAGATTTCTTTCTTGCGTCATAAAAATAGCCATGCTATTTTTATTCCTCAAGGGCGCTTAGCTCAGTTGGTAGAGCGTCTGCCTTACAAGCAGAATGTCGGCGGTTCGATCCCGTCAGCGCCCACCATATATTATCCTTGCTCCAATCCTGTTTTTTTCATAGAATCTTACGACTATAATAATTTAAAAAAATTAAAAACTATGAGAAATCCATATCAACGCAAGGCTGCGTCAAAGAATCAAAATATCGTCTATAATGCTCAAGATATTTATAAACAATTTATTGAAACCATCGTCGTTCAAGGTTCTATCAGCGCATTATATGATGACGGTTGGGCTTTATGTGCCACTCCTACCGGTCAGCGTGCTTTCGCCGTTTGGCAACATAAAAGCCTGGCAAAATTATTAATCAAAGATAATTGGGAAAGATATCAAATTCAGGATATTTCACTAAAAGATTTTGTTGAAAAAGTTATTCCTTTTTTGCGTCAAGAAAATACCTGTATATCGATGGATTTAACGCCAGAAGGGCAAAATGTTCTGGTTGCACCGGAAAAATTATTATTAGACATAAAAAAATATCTTTATCGGATTTATTTGCAAAAACCAGAATTATTCAAAGACGCCAGGTTGCCTTTGCCACGTAATATTCGTTTAAATTAATGAGTCAAATCAATGATTCTTAAATTTCTTTAGCAATTTAATATTCGTTGAGTAACCAGCCACTGATAAAAGCAAAGTATTCTCTTAACCAAGAATTGTAGCGAATATATAAAGGTGTCGAAGCACTTTGGGCTAGAATGTTTTGATAGCCTTGATGTCGGGCTATGGCTTTGGCACGTAAAATATGAAAATCACTGGTTGCAATGACGATGGGCTGATCGAGGGTAATGTGATGTTGCAAAAGTAGGGTTTGAGTATTACGCAAATTCTGTTCAGTGCTGGTACTTTGATCTTCTAATAGAATGCGAGATGGCTCAACCTGATGATGTTTTTGGATGTATTCAGACATTACTTCAGCTTCAGTCATCCGCTCTTTAAAACCTAAACCGCCAGTCATCACTATGATTGTTTGAGGATAGTGCTTGGCATATGTTGCGGCGACCTCTAAACGTTGTTTTAAAGTAGGGGAAGGTTGTCCATTTTCTATACCACTCCCCAATACAATAATTGCGGCTGCTGGCTGTGGAGTAAGATTTTGCTGAATTGTATATTGTAAATAAACGAAAAAAATCAGTAATGTACCAAGCCACATAAAGAATCCTGCCCAAGTACAACGCCATATAGTCTGTCGTAATTTACTGATTTGGATAAATTTTTGAATCCACTTAAAACATATGGCATACAGAATCAACCCGATACCGATAATAACAGGAAGAATGATTCCCAAATGGATTTTATCGAGTGATAGTAACCATAAACCATCGAGTGCCAATAAGCTGCCTATGATAAAGCTGAAGCTACGTTTTAGAGGATCAGACATAAGAGGATTTTGTATGAATGTTGCTGTTAGTTTAAACAATTTGGATGTTTTAAGTATAAAAAAACCGAACGCTAAGGCTCGGTTTTTTATTGGCTTTAATATTTAATAAACGTCACGACGATAACGACCATCTTGACGAAGCTGATCAACCGTTGCTTCCCCCAGAATATCAATCAATGCCTGATCAACATCACTGGCCATGCCATTGATGCTACCGCAAACATAAATCACAGCGCCATGATCCACCCAGGATTTAAGTTCTTGAGCTTGCTCGCGTAGTACGTGATGTACATAGATTTTTTGTTCTTGATCACGAGAGAAGGCTAAATCGAGGCGCTGTAGCATGCCGGTGTTTTGCCACGCTTCAATGGTACTTTGATAGAAGAAGTCATGTTCACGTTGACGTTCCCCAAAGATCAGCCAGTTCTGGGTATAGTCCTGACGGGTACGTACGTGTAATAAACTCATCAATCCGGCAATACCTGTACCGTTACCAATACAAATTACAGGACGGTTATCATCAATCAGATGGAAGGATTCATTGGTACGAATACGCAGTGCAACCGGGCCATTTAATACTGCATGCTGAGTCAGCCAGCCTGAACCTAGGCCCAATTGTCCCTGAGCGTCCGATTGTTGACGAACTACTAAACGTAGCACTTGTTGTGATGGAATACTGGCAATTGAATATTCACGTGAAGGCAGAGGATTTAGCTGTTCAAGTAAATGTTCCATATTGGCAAAAGGTTCAACCTCCACGGTTAAATCTTTATCCCATAGTGCCTGTTCAATACTGAGCTGTAATGAGTCTACTTGTGTACGCGCTTGAATTTGATATTTTTGCATAAACTGGGCAATACGTTCAGGACTATTACCCGGTTGAATCTCTGCAATATCACCGGCTTGCCAAATCACTTCATGGGTTGGCTTTAATTCAATATTAAAGGCAGGCGCACCTAGACTATCTGGATTCAGCACATTACGTTTTGTGAGTGTCCAGGTATCGAATATTTTTTCGATATTCATGGCTTGCAACTCAAGCTTAGTGACTTTGGCTAAAGCATTGTTCCAAGCCTGAATCTGTTGATTGTTGGCATTATCCACTTCAATGGTCGCAAACAATTGCTGCGCCCTATTTTGCTTTAACCATGCCTCAATTTCATGTCCAAAACTACAGAAAGTGTCTGGGTATTCGCTGGAACCCAAAGCTAAAACAGCATACTTTAGATGGCTTAAATCAATTTGTGATGAAAGTACTTTCTTGGTAAAACTTGAAGCTAAATCTGGCGCTTCACCTGTGCCGTAAGTACTGGCGACAAACAAGACTTGCTCAGTATTTTTTAAATCATCCAGGCTTAAGTTTTGTACGCCTTTCACTGTTACAGGTTGTCGAGCTTCTTGTAAGCTGGTCGCAGTACGCCAAGCCAGTTGTTCGGAAATGCCGGTTTGTGTGGCATAAGCAATCAGCCAAGGTTTTGCATTTGGATCAATACTGACAGCAGTCAAGCTATTGCGTGCAGCTTTCGTGAGTTTCTTTTGTTTACGGCGCTTAAGATACAGCATCCAGCCTGTAACAAAGAATAAGGGCATGGCTAGGGCGGCTAACATTGCCAGGAATTGGTACACCGGGCCAAAGAAGCTTCCACGGTGAACCGGCAGCATACTGCTCATGATTTTTTCATTTAACTTTTTATCTTCATAAATTTCCATGTCTTTAATAGATGAAGTTTTATAGTCAAATGTGGCTTTATTGCGTGCACGTTCATGTTGCGGGATAGCATCCACAAAAGTCAGTTCAACTTCGCCATTGGCTTTTTTCGGCAAGTTCAGGGTCAGACTAGAATAATCACGACCGACTTGGGCATTAAATCCAGTCCATGTCTGGGTGAGCGCAAGATTGATTTGCTCAGCGCTTAGACCACGTTTATCACCACCTTCACCACGAGAACCTTCTCGATCTTTGCTCGTAGATTGTGCCTGTTGAGCGTCATCACGTCCTTCACCGCTTGGGGTGTTTCCGCCACGTTCACCGCGACCTTCTCCAGCGCCACGCTGTGGAGCTTCACCTTTTGATTCTTTTTTTTGTTCGACCCCCATCACGGTATACAGACCGCTACGCCACCAGCCATAAGACCAGGTTAAGCCAGTACAGGCAATAATCAGGAAGAAAACAACCACCCAGGTCCCCACAACCGCATGTAAGTCCCACAGGAAATTACGGCCTTTAAGTTTAGGTTTAATCAGGAACCATTGTTTAAAAGAATGCTTTTTAGGCCAACGCAGGTATAAACCACTGAATATAAAGATCAGCAGCATTAGGGTGCATGCACCGGTAATCTGCTTGCCGACTGGTCCAATGGTTAAGTTACGATGTAACTGCTGAATAAACTGAAAGAACTCGCGTCCTTTAATTTCGGGTAAAACTTCGGCAGTGTAGGGGTTTATCATCATGTTATAGCCCTTACGCGCACCTTCTTTGACAATGTTCAGACTGGAAGATGCGTTCGGGTCTTTGGCCACAGTGATGCTATTAATTTTCATCTCTGGATCAGTACTATGGAAATGCTGATAAAGTTCTGCAGGGGTTAATTTGTCCCGATTTTCAGCTTGTACGGTATAACTATCTGGATTCAGCCATTTTTGAATCGGTTGTTCATAGGAATAAATGGCACCGGTAACCCCCATAATCGAGAGAATTAAACCAGCGGTAATCCCGAGGAACCAGTGGATCTGAAAAAAGATTTTTTTTAACATAGCTGAAAAGATGTGGGAGGTGGACGATATTAGCGCGAATTATAACTGAACTTCTGGAAGATAATAAGGATTTTGCAGGTAATATTTATTCTCATTCTCATTTGTATTTATTTTAATTAAAAAACCCCCAATTATTTGGAGGTTTTTAGGTAAATCGTTTTGATTAAAACAGAGCTTAGACCTGTTTAGCTTCGCCGACGGTTTCTTTTAAATGCTTGCGAATGGTATTAAATGAAAAATTCTTCGAATCCATACGTTTTGGCAAAATATAAGCACCTTGCTGACCCTTAACCTTGAAGTTGATCAACATAAAGTCAGGTGTGTTATACCATTCATAAATATCTTTCCAGCCAATTGCACCAACACCTTCCTGCGCACCCATTTTTTGACGCATGATAAGCCCGTGTGGTTGCACACCTAAACGAATGCCCTTAATTTCCTGTACTGGGAATTCATTCATTTTACGTTTTACATACCATTCCAGTCCGAATTTACGGACGAGGAAGTACGCCACTACGCAGACTAATGCAACCCAACAAAAAATAGTCGAATAATTCTTTAACAGGATAATACCAACTATAGATAGCGCAGCCACAACCGCCATAATTATCCAAGTCTTGGTGCCAATTTTGTTGGTACTACGCCAAATAGCAAGTTGAGCTTGACGTTGTTCAGCCTCTGAAATTTCATAGTTCACAGGCTGTAGGGTATAAGCGTATAAATTTTTCGCGGTCATAATGAATTAACAAATCTAGAACTGTAAAAAGTTTAGCATTATTTATACCCATTCAGGGAGTATATTGTTCCAAAATCATTCGAATTATAAGGAGCCCAATTCGGTGGCTTCCTCATCACGGTCATGACTCAAACTTTGCTTTAAGCGACTGAGTTGTTTCAGAATACTTAACATCAAAGATAATTGCTGTAAAACAATCAGCGATTTCTGATCATCTTCATTATTTTGGCTTAAGCGTTGACGAGCGGTATTCAACATATTCTGTGCTGTCAGATCGGGAACTTCATCTTTTAATAAAGAACCTTGGATATTCTCTAAAGCCAGATCTAAAAGATTTAACACTTCTTGATCTTGTATTTTTTCACGATGTGCCCCGAGCGCGGCAATATAGCTTAGCAGGGTGTGATTTAAACATAAGAATTCAAAAGCCAGGCTTTTTTGTGTGGGATCGAAATCCGGTTCTGTGGCTAAGGTTGAAATCAGGGAGGCAACTTCAGCATCATTATTATGTGCAGCACGACGTACTACACGATATTTCAGACCATGATTACGCCCTTGCTTATATTGTTCGATCACTTCTGCCAAATAATTACATTGCGCGGTGAGTGAGCGATTGATGGTGCGCGACAGGCGACGGAATTTCCAGTCTGGAAAAATAAAACTGACTCCAAACCATGCCACTGCACAGCCAATTAAGGTATTAATCATGCGAGGCAAAGCTGCATCAAAGCCCATTCCATCCAGATTGAAATTAATCAGCGCAAGAATGGTAATAAACGCGGTGGCCTGGGCATATTGTTTACTGCGCAATTCAAAGAACAGCACGCCACTCAACACTAATAATAATAGTTGACCTTCAATCGACGGGATAAAGTACAAAACCGCATAGCCCAGAATAATACCCACTAAAGTCCCGACTATACGCAGGCGTAAACGACGTTTGGTGGCATTGAAGTTCGGTTGGCTGACAAAAAGAGCAGTCAGTAAAATCCAGTAACCATATTCAATCTGGGTCACTTGAACAAAAATATAACCGATAAGCAGAACAATCGAGACCCGTATTGCATGTCTAAACAGCACAGATTCCGGGGTTAAGTGCTGTTTGATGCGGATCAGCACATCATCCCAGCCTTTCAAGTCGTCATCTTTCAACTGGTTTTCAATGTGTTTGGTTTTATCAAGCTTGATATGACGTTCGGTTTCTACATTACGGAGTTGAGCATCAATCGACTTTAAATTTTGATAGAGGGAAAATAATGCGTTGATCCAGACTGGGTCATATTGTTGTTCAGCACGTAATTTTTCTAAAGAAATTCTCAAGTTGGTAAAAGTATGTTTAAAACGCTTATTATGTTGATAGGTTTCACGGTGCAAAATGCTGTAACTTAAGTCTTTACAGGCTTTAGCCTGAAGGGATAAAACCCGCTGGAAACGAAATAAAATGTCGCTATGTTCAAAGATTTTAACCAGTTTCTGATAGTCAATGTGCGCTGAATCGGCACGTTCATGAATATCTTGAGCCACAAAATAATACTGCAAGCTGCGGCGGGTATCTTTTTGTCCACGGTCACCCTTTAAACGGGTCAGTAGCGCAGTTTTCATTTCATTGAAAATACCGACCAGTTTGCCATTTTCCAAAGACAGCTCAATCATGCTTTGTTGATAACTGCTTGGTGTCATATCGACATCAAACAGATTCGATTTCGCAAATAAGAAATCCCCTAGTGACGAATAACACTGTGATAATTTATCTTGGACTTGGCGAACCGGAAACAATAAAAAACTGACTGTTGAAATCAGCCCATACCATGCAGCACCTGCAACCAATAGCAAGGCTTGGGTATACCAGTTATCAAATAATCCCACACCTAGCATCGAGTAAACGGAAACTACCAAGCAACCATAGGAAATAGTGGCGTAGCGCCGTCCCAATGAGCCAAGAAGAATCCAGCCAATGCAGGAAACAATCAAGCCTAAGGCAAATAAAATCGGATAAGGAAATAAGAAATAAATCGAGGTGGCGGTAATAAAAAAACCGATGTAAGTATAAACCAGGTTCATGATACGAACTGAAAAACGGTCGTCAATATCACTTAGGCCTGCAGCCACCACACCCAAGGTTAAAGGAATAGTCGCCAGTTGTTGCCCCATAAAATAAGGTACAAAAGCAGTACCTGCGAATGCAATCACCATGCGCAGGTTATACATGAAAGTAGTGTTATACGTCGCTTGTTTAAGACGTGTGAGCCAAGATTTCAAATTATGTCCTTACCACAAAGTGATCTATGCATCAGTGAGGTGAATTATGTGATTTTTCACTCTCCATTCTGAGAAATAATACTATGTACAGTGTAAGCTTGTCTTTAAAGCCGCCATTTAAAAATTAAATATCAATATGTCTGAACAACAGTCTACTCAACAATATTCTACGACATGGATCATGCTGCTAGCATTACTGACTTCACTCGGTCCACTTTCCATCGATATGTACTTGCCGGCATTGCCACAAATGGCCAATGACTTTGGGATCAGTACCCAGATGATGGCCAATACTTTACCTGCCTATTTTTTAGGTCTGGCCTTAGGCCAACTGATTTATGGTCCTTTAAGCGATCGAATTGGCCGTAAACCGCCCCTTTATTTTGGTTTGGTGCTTTATATCTTAGCAAGTATGTTATGTGTCTTTGCAACCGATGAATGGAGCTTAATTGCAGCGCGTATTTTACAGGCAGTTGGGGGCTGTGTCGGGGTAGTGATTGCACGGGCTGCCATTCGTGACCGTTTGGACATGCAAGCTTCTGCGCAAGCCTTTGCCAGTATGATGATTGTAATGGGGATTGCACCGATTATTGCCCCAAGCTTGGGTGCAATCGTATTGAAGTTTTTTGCCTGGCAGGCAGTCTTCGTCTTTTTAACGCTGATGGGCATAATCTGCTTGCTGTGCGTACACTTTTTCTTTAAAGAAAGCCTGACGCCCGAACGCCGTTTAAAAATGAATATAAGCCAGATATGCAATTTATATGCTGTGATTTTCACCGATCGTAGTTTTAGATTACCGATGCTGGCGGGTTGTTTTTCGGGTGGCGTATTATTTTGCTATATCAGTTCATCGGCTTCGGTATTGATGGATGATTATGGTTTGAATCAGCAGCAATTCGCTTATGCCTTTGGTTTAAATGCCTTTGGTATTATGTTGCTATCTACGCTAAATAAAAAACTGGCACATCAATTTTCGGTACTTGGTCGTTTGAAAATAGGAGGGACGCTTCAGCTGATAGGCGCATCTATTTTGTCCATTTCCGGTCTGATCGGTCAGATCCCCTTGTGGATGGTGCTCTCAGGCATGTTTTTGGCGGTTGCGGGTATTGGCTTTACAGGACCGAATGCCATGGCTTTGGCAATGTCGGAACAAGGATCGCGTGCAGGAACTGCCAGTGCCATTATGGGGAGCATGCAGTTTGCCTGTGGTTTACTCGGTGGTGTGATCCTGAATTTCCTGATTTGGAATTCACTTTTAAATATGGGCTTGGTGATGCTCATGTTTGTAGCTATAACTTTGCTGGCGATCATGCAATTAAGTCCACCTGCATCCCATGAGCAAGCAAAAACTTAAGATTAAAAGCTAAAACAAAAAATTCTAATAAAAAGAGACTTAAATAGAAGATTAAAGGTCTCTTTTTATTTTTAGATTAATTGAACCGGCTTATTTATCCCACTTACTCATCCAGAAATACGGTAAATTCTTCAATCGCAATACGTGGGGTAATAAAAGTGTTTACGATATTGTCCGGATCGGCATAACCCAAGGCAACTGTACAAACCAGTTCTTCATCTTCAGGGGCATTCAGTACGTCCAGTACGATGGGATGAAAGTGATTCCAGGCTGCTTGAGGGCAGGTATCCAGACCACGCGCTTTGGCCGCGATCATGACATTTTGAATCATCATGGAAATATCCATTTTAGAACCAATACCCATAATTTTATTTACAGTAAAATATAGAGCGACAGGCGCATCGAATAACTGAAAGTTGCGCAGTTGTTGGTGCGCCATTTTTTCTTTTTCGCCTTTTTGGATATTTAATAATCCGTATAAACCCCAGCCATTTTCACGGCGGCGCTCAATAAAGGGCGAAATCCAGTTTTCAGGATAATAGGCAAAAGTCTCTTGGTATCGGTTTGCAAGTTCGGGTTGGGTAGCCAGTTCAATCTGTGCTTTACATACCCGTTCAACCATTTCATCCCGTTTTTTCCCCGTCACTACATAAACTTTCCAAGGTTGTGTATTGGTTCCTGAAGGTGCCCGACTCGCCACAGTTAAAATGTCTTTAATAATTTGCGGATCAACTGCTTTATTTAAAAAAGCCCGTACAGAATGACGTGAAGTAATCGCATCATCAACATGGCGAACTTGTTGCAAATTCATAAAAATTCCTTTTGAAATGAGTTTTTTAGAACGAAGTCCTATATACATTAGTCTAATATTTGAACCTGCGACTATGTACAATTTTTTCATAAGTTAAAGAATATATTCAATATTTTAAAGAAATATTTAAAAAACAAGATTGTTTTTTAATCATTGTTCAAGAAAACTGATTTTAATAAAGTAGAGAACTTGATAGATTGTTTGCAACATATCGTTTACATATGTTGTACTTTTATAATACGTTAAGCTTTTTCACTGTACTAATAAGCAGAAAATGCAATGATTTTTAAAGCTTTTTAAAATTTTAAATCATGATTTTTCATTGATTTTTCATTGATTTTTCGAGTTTTTAAGGGTCAGTTATGCACGGATGCGAAATATTTAAATTGGAGATTAGAATGAGTCGCTTACTCAACGGTAAATTTATGGCTAAAAGTTTAGCATTAGCAGTGACTGCTGTAATGGTAAGCACAGCACATGCAGGAAAAGCTGAGCAACAACAAATTCAAGAACTACGTCAAGAAGTTGAAACATTAAAATCTTTAATTCAACAGCAACATCAAGTTCAACAACAGCAGCAAACTCAAATTGAGCAAGTTAAAGCTCAACCTGTTCAACTTGCAGCAGCACCAGTAGCTAAACCTGAAGCACCAGCGACGGGCTTTAAAACAAAATCGGGTGCAAGTGTAAACCTATATGGTTTCGTTCGTGGCGATGCCAACTATATTATTGAAGGGGCAGATAACGACTTTAACTCAGTTCATACGAGTAAGGGCGAAGCTAAAGATAAATTACGTGCAACTGCTAAAACCACCCGTATCGGTTTAGATTTTAATTCACCAGTGGGTGATGCAAAAGTCGGTGGTAAAGTTGAAGTTGATTTTGCAAGTGCGGCTGAAAATTTACGTATCCGTCATGCTTATTTGACCTATAACGACTGGTTGTTTGGTCAAACCACTTCTAACTTCTTGTCAAATCATGCGCCAGAAATGATTGACTTTAATACTAACCTTGGTGGCGGTACAACACGTGTTCCTCAGGTACGTTATGGTTTAAAACTGGCTCCAGCTACTCAGTTACTTATTTCTGCTGAGAAAGGTAATAGTTCTGCAACATCTTTTAAACGGACTATTACAGAAATTCGAGATGCTACAGGTGCTATCACTGGTACTCAAACAACTGATGAAGATGTAAGTTCGGGGGTTAAATACAGCTTACCTACATTAACAGCTAAATTAACCCAAGGTTTTGCCGATGGTAAAGGCTTAGCCTCAGGTCGAGCGTTACTTGAACACTATAAATCTGAAACGAGTGATGATGATAAAATGGGTTGGGGGGTTGCTGCTGGCGTAAATTATCAAGTCACTGATCCTTTAAAAGTGTCCGCCGATGTTTCGCATGTAGTGGGTAATAGTAATTACTTATATGGTAGCAATTCTGCTTTCTATTTAAATACAGTTAATGGCGATATAGAGCAGAATGAATTTAATGCTGTTCAGGTCGGTGCGACTTACAAGATTTCTCCTCAATTACGCTCAACCTTGGCTTATGGGGCAATCTTTGCTGATGATAGTACCGATTATGCAAGACTTTACCGTGCAGCAAATGAGAAAGTTCAACAAGCATGGATTAACTTTATCTATTCACCGGCTGCGCCGATTGACCTGGGTATTGAATACGTCAACGGTAAACGTGATACCTTTGCTGGACAGTCATTTAAAGATAACCGTGTAGGCTTAATGGCGAAATATAATTTCTAATCTTAATGTCTAAAAATATAGAAATAAAAAGAGGCGATTTATTCGCCTCTTTTTATTTCTAGTTGGAAAAATATGAGTAGTTGTTTATAAAAGCTATATATTTAATAAATTAAAATATAAAAAGTCCGATTGTGGGTAATAGGCAAAATTGTAAATAAATAGAGACATTAATAACAAAATTTGGATAATATACGCTCTTTTTGAACATTACTTGGCGTGATAGCTTTATCATTGCTGAAAATGCATGTTTATTTTTGCGTATCCTGCAAAAAATGGCATGATGAGGACTAGAAGCTTTAAATGAGACGATCTCTCATGAGTAAGCGGGTTAGTAGGGATTTAAGGAAATGTTCTTTCTTTGAATTCCAAAAATATAATAACTTGCGTCGTCTCTTTTTTATTTTTCCATCTATATGGAAAAATAATCTCCTTGTCTATGGTTTCATCAAAAATGAATTTTTTATTCCTTTTTGTTGTACAGCTTTTATTTTGTTTGGTCTTTGCCAAATGGTTCTTGAGATTTTTTAATCAAGAAAATACTAAGGCTATAGAACAAAAAGAATCCAACTATTTTATGGACAATGATGATGGAATTTACTTTTAATGCCTTTTATACGCTCATTGCAGCGGTAATCGTTCTTTTATTAGGACGGTTTCTTGTCAATAAAATTGATTTTTTAAGACGCTACAATATACCCGAACCAGTGGCGGGCGGCTTAGTTGCTGCAATTGCTTCACTATTTGTGCACAATATTTGGGGTTTGAGCATCTCTACAAGTACTGAACTCCAAACCAGTTTTATGCTGATTTTCTTTGCATCCATTGGTTTAAGTGCAAACTTTGCCAAGTTGAAAGAAGGTGGTTTAGGTCTGGTGATTTTCCTGGTTTGTGTGGCTTCATTTATTATCGTGCAAGATTTTGTCGGTATTAGCTTAGCGACTTTAATGGGAATCGATCCTTTAATTGGCTTAATTGCGGGTTCAATTACCTTGACAGGCGGGCATGGTACAGCGGGTGCCTGGGGTGAGATTTTAGAAGTTGAACATGGCATTCAAGGTGCTTTAGCTTTGGGCATGGCCAGTGCGACTTTTGGTTTAATCATTGGCGGCATCATTGGCGGTCCTTTGGCTAAAATGTTGATTAATCGTCATCAACTTGCCCAGCCACGTAGCAATAAGCAAATAGAAGACCGTGATTCAACACTCAATGCAGATACAGATTCAACTGAATTTACCCAATTTGAATATCCGCATCAGGTGCGTTTAATTACGGCTGATAATGCGATTACCACTTTAGGTATGTTTGCGGCATGTTTAGCTTTTGCTGAATTCATGACTGGCTTTAGTAAAGGAACCTGGTTTGAACTTCCGACCTTTGTATGGACTCTAGCCGGCGGTGTAATTCTGCGAAATGTGCTGGAAGGGGTATTTAAAGTTGGAATTTTCGATCGTGCAATTGATGTATTCGGAAATGCCTCGTTATCGCTTTATCTCGCTATGGCATTACTGTCTTTGAAGTTATGGCAATTGTCTGATTTGGCTGGTCCACTGGTTGTCATTCTGGGTGCGCAAACATTAACCATGGCACTTTATGCAGCATTTGTGACTTTCCGCGTTATGGGTAAAAACTATGATGCTGCCGTACTTTCTGCAGGACATTGTGGTTTTGGTATGGGTGCGACACCTACTGCTGTAGCGAATATGCAAGCCATTACCAATATGTATGGCCCTTCGCATAAGGCATTCTTGATTGTTCCGTTATGTGGGGCATTCTTTGTCGATTTAATTAACGCCACTGTCATTCAGGTGATTCTTAAGTTTTTTGTATAAGTCTGAATGTATTTCTAAAAAGCCCTAGGAATCTAGGGCTTTTTTATTACTGAAAATTATAAAAAGGTCAGAATGAGCTGGTAGGCCATGAAACTGCCCATTAAGCTGAGCCAGACGGGTAGCCTGGTTTTGAGTAAGGCGATGACTACAGCAACAAATATAAGATCAGTGATTTGTATAATATAATGCTCTGCCATTTGTATGACCATACAAAGCAGAAGTCCCACCACAGCCGCATTGATTCCTACAACCGCATGACGAATATAAGTCTGATTCATTAACCATGACCAGTAGGGTAAGGTTCCAAAAACAAGAAAAAAGGAGGGCAGGAATATGGCTAATGTAGCGATACAGGCATTCAGGAGCGGATATGGGGTTAAAGGTGTAAGTGCACCCACATAACTGGCAAAGCTAAATAAAGGACCAGGCATCAGCTGGGCCAAGGCATAACCTAAATCAAATTTCTCAGCAGACATTAAACCAGTTGCAACGAAATCTTGATGTAAAAAAGGCAGAATGATATGTCCGCCCCCAAAAACCAGAGAAGCGCTACGATAGAAATTTTCTACAACTTGTATGAATACATTGCTTTGCTGCCAGTTCAGAACAATAAAGATAAAAAAAGGCAATACAAAAAGAATTATCCAGAAATAAGCATTTGATCTTTTTGTAGAAAAGATAGTATCTGTTAAAGAAGAGGCTTCCACTGTGTTTTCTTTGGCAGGAGTAATTTTTTGTGTGAAGAATATGCCCAACCATGCCGCGATAAAAATCACTATGATTTGATTCATCGGCATGGAAACAGTGTGAATAAAGATTGTGGAACAGAGCATTAAAATGTATTGCCAGATTTGGGTACAAAAGCTTTGAAGCATTTGCCAGAAAGCCCATGTCACCACAGCCAAAACAATAAGTTGAATACTATGAAAAAATGCTGAAGAAAGCAGAGGGGAGAATTGTTGGCCTAATATTGCTACCGTAGTCATTAATATTGCGGAAGGTAGAGTAAAACCTAACCATGCAAGTAGCGCACCTCCATAGCCTTTTTTCACATAGCCAATCGCTAAACCCACTTGGCTGCTGGTTGGTCCAGGTAAAATTTGTGCCAAAGCAACCAGTTGTGCATATTGTTGGTCATCTAACCATTTTAATTGCTTCACAAAGGTGTGATGAAAAAACACCAGATGCGCAACAGGACCCCCAAATGCAAGGCAACCTAATTTTAGAAAAGTTAGGAAAATAGTGCGATAATGAAGGGATGGCATAGATAAATTCATTAAGGTCGATCTTTTAAAGTTTAATATTTTTTGATGGCAGTTTAACGAAATACTACAATGTGAAAAACATATAGTTCTTAAACTGTACGACTTTTAAAAGATAAGCTGATCAATCTTTGGGTGGTTCATGATAAATATCAAATTTGGTTATATTGCTTTAGCTGTAATAAGTGTAGCGGGATGCCAAAGTGTTCCGCATTCTAAGCTTACTGTAGGCTCTACAGGCTTATCTGAATCTCCCAGTGTAGATGCACAAGTACATGCCGATCGCATTAATTTTAAAAAATTAAAAAAACAAGAAAATCGTCCAATTGTTGCTTTGGTACTGGGTAGTGGCGGTGCACGCGGCTATGCGCATATTGGTGTAATTCAAGTATTGGAACAACAAGGCATTCATCCTGATTTTATTGTGGGTACCAGCGCAGGAAGTATTGTAGGTTCAATTTATGCCAGCGGTAAAACTGCGAATGAGTTACGTGATATTGCGTTAAATATGAAAGCTCAGGATGTACGTGATGTAAAACTAGATATAAAAGGTTTTTTTGACGGCAAAAAAGTTGAAAACTACGTCAATCAACAAGTGAATAATACCCCGTTAGAATTACTTAAAACGCCAATGTATGTGGTGGCGACAGAATTAAAAGAAGGCAAAAAAGTGGTCTTTAATTATGGCAACACCGGGCAGGCAGTGCGCGCTTCAGTGTCTATTCCCAGCATGTTCGTTCCCACTAAAATCGGTACAGATGAGTATGTCGATGGTGGCTTGGTCAGTCCTGTACCTGTAGATGTGGCACGTGACCTGGGTGCAGATATCATTATTGCAGTAGACATTTTGGCTCAACCCATGCATACCGAAACCAGTAATGTTTGGGGCTTGTTTAACCAAAACATTAATATTATGCAGAATCATTTAGCCAGAGAAGAACTTAAACATGCAGATATTGTAATTCAGCCTGATTTAAGAGAAAAAGCACATATTTTTGATGTCAGAGGCCGTGAAATGACTATGCAAGCCGGTGCTGAAGCAACGCTCAATCAATTAAATACTATTTCAATTGTATTCAGTCAAAAACACTATTCAACTGTAACTCCAATTCAACAATTGAGTGTGCATGATTAATTGGAAGTTTAAATAAAATGAATGCTAAGAACGAGGTATAAGTTTTTATCATGAAGCCTTGTTCCTGTTTTTAATGGTGTCATAAGTATTTTAATTTTGATTGATAAGTGTGCAAATTAAGCTGGATTTTATTGTAAAGATAGATTAATTGATTGATATTGCTGAGTAAAATTAATTAAGTGCCTAAAAGTTTTATAATATACTATTTTTATATTAATATGTTTTTGTTCAATTGTTTAAGTTTACCGCTGAGTTAAAAGTCAATAAACTCAATTTTATTAGAGTCAATATGAAAATATATTTCTGTAAGGGGCGTTAAATGAATAACAGCAGGATGAATATAGAAACAATTAGCATCGGGCATAAAGTCAAAATGGCGACAATGGAACATCTTGTTTTTACAGTGACTGCAGAAAATGCGGATGGTACCTTAAGTATTGAAACACAGCTCGATCAGCAGAATGTGCTTAGTTATGGCAATATTTCCACAGAGATGTTACGTAAAATCGCTTCTTAATGTTATTTAACAGGCTGTATTCTATTATTGAACCATTAAAGTCTTAAAAGAATATCTGTAAATAGATTTTTATTGAGTCTTAATTATATTCACTAGCTCATTATTTAAAAATGGAATGCTTTAAAATTTATGTGAGTGTATTTTTTGTAGTCAATTTTTGAGTATTTATTCTATAAAACAAGAATGAATTAAAAATATAGTAGATACAGTGTGTTAAATAAACAGTTATATATTTTTTTGAATGATACTAAAATCACTATAAATAATAATGATGATTTTATTGCCGATTTTGACATTCTATTTCGTAGAAAGACGATATAATAATGGCTTAATACTATTGTCTATCCAAGAGTCTAGAGAACGCGATGTCCCCATTAGATCAAATTGCTCCAGCATTAGATGACCAGTCTGAATTAACTATGTCGGTTTTGATGACCCCAGATATGGCTAACTTTTCAGGTAATGTTCACGGTGGAACAATTTTAAAATTGTTGGATCAAGTCGCATACGCATGTGCCAGCCGTTATTCAGGGAGTTATGTGGTGACTTTGTCGGTTGATAAAGTCAATTTTAAAGAACCGATTCATGTGGGAGAATTAGTCACTTTCCTTGCTAGCGTGAACCATGTAGGGCGCACCTCTATGGAGATCGGGATTCGTGTAGAGGCGCAGAATATTCAAAAACGTACGATTCGCCACACCAATAGTTGTTATTTCACTATGGTTGCTGTAGATGAAAATGGTAAGCCACAACAGATTCCAGCGCTCAATTTAGATAATGACTGGAAGCGTTGCCGTTTTGAAGCGGCTGAACATCGCAAAGTAGCGCGTCTGCAAGAAAATCATCATCCATCCTGTAGTATTTATAAGAAAAATTCACAATGTTAATAAATATCAAATGAAAAAAGACCGCTACTTAGCGGTCTTTTTTTGATATGAAATGAGGCGGGATGTCTGTACAACTCAACTCAATCGGCATAATATAAAACGATACGTATCGTTTCGTTTTGGTGATTTTATGACTGAAGTAGAAGTAGAGAAAACGTCACGTCGTAAGCAATGTATTTTAAATGCAGTGACTTTAGCATTAGAAGAATATGACTATAGTCATTTGACTATAGAAGATATTGCTGCTCGGGCAGGGGTTGGAAAATCAACAATTTACCGCTGGTGGAAGCATAAGTCTGATTTGGTTTTCGATGCCTTTAAAGAACACACTGCTTCCGTATTTGAATTGGATTTTCAACAAAGTTTGCAATTTAATCTGAATCAGCAGCTTTTAAAGTTGTCGCATGCATTGAATCATCCTGTTGGACGGGCACTGTTGGTCGTCATGGCAGAGCATCGTGAAGCTGCGGGTGAATTCTTTAAACAGTATTTATTGCCGCGTCGTGAGCAAACCCGCAAGCTGATTCAAATCGCCATTCAACGTCATGAAATTATTGCTGACTATCCATTTGAGCTGATGCTAGATGCGCTGTATGGCCCTATTCATTATCAGATTATTTTCTTCAATCGTATGCCCGATGAAACGTATATTCAAAATCTTGTGGGTTTGCTGATGCAACCCGTTGTGATTCAAAAGTAGCGCTGCGCTACACTGAAGTGGGTCATTATGTCTGCAACGAACACCGGGCGTTTATGGAATCGCTCTTTTCTATTGTGTCTGTTCAATAACCTGTTTTTATTTACGTATTATTATGCGCTATTGACCATTTTGCCGATTTACATCATGAAGCATTTAGGTGGAACGGTCAAAGAAGCAGGTTTGGCACTCACTTTATTTCTGCTGTCTTCAATTGCAGTTCGCCCATTTTCCGGATTAATTATTGAAAAATTGGGAAAAAAAATATCCTTTCGCGGTTCCGAATTTTTATTTGTTCTTTTTTCTTTTAGCTATCTGTTTGCAGATAACATGTGGGCTTTACTGATTATTCGCTTTGTTCACGGCATTTGGTTTAGTGTATTAACCACCGTCACCGTACCGATTGCCAATGATTTTATTCCGGATCATCGTAAAGGTGAGGGCATGGGCTATTTTGTCATGTCGACCAATCTTGCCGTGGTCTTTGGCCCTTTGATTGCCTTAACCGTGCTTCAATTTACCGACTTTATGATGCTGTTTGCCATTTTAAGCGCTGTGATCTGTCTGGGCTTTATTTTTTGCTTAATGGTGCCGGTACAAGAAAATAAACTCGACAAGTTACCTAACACGGTAGAAGAAAAACGTTTAGGTTTTCATGATATTATTGAAATGCGCGCAGTTCCGATTGGCTTTGTAGCCTTGCTAACTGCATTTGCCTATTCCAGCATTATGAGCTTCATTACCGCATACAGCGAATCTAAAGATTTACTCGCCTATACCAGTTTATTTTTTATTGTATTCGCAATTTCCATGATTGTAGTAAGGCCGTGGGTTGGAAGAATTTATGATCGTAGAGGTGCCAGCGCCGTCATTTATCCTTCGTTTATTTTCTTTGCTTTAGGCTTGGTGGTGGTGAGTTTTATTTCAAACCAATGGATTCTTTGGCTATCTGCTATATTTATTGGGATTGGCTATGGCTCCTTATTTCCCTGTTTTCAAACTTTAGCGATTCAATCTGTGCCCAAGCAGCGAATGGGACATGCAGTCTCAACCTTTTTCACCTTGTTTGATTTAGGCATGGCGATTGGTTCGGTAGCTCTTGGTTTGATCATTGCGAGTTATGGCTATCAAATGACTTATCTATTTTGTGCTGTCATTACTGTGGCAACCTTGTTTGTCTATAAATACTCAGTGGTATCAGCAGCAGTTCAACAACCCAAATAAAGAGGTATGGCCGTGGAATTACGTCATTTACGCTATTTCGTTGCAGTGGCAGAAGAGCTGAACTTTACCAAGGCGGCACAACGCATGTGTACGGTACAGCCCTCTTTAAGTCAGCAAATAAAAGATCTTGAACAAGAAGTCGGAGTGCAGTTGTTGATTCGGTCAAATCGTAAAGTTGAACTGACTGAAGAAGGCAAAGCATTTTTAAAAGAGGCCCTGTTAAGTTTGGAACATGCTGAGAAAGCTATTCAGGATGCCCGTCAAATTGCCAACTTAAACAAAGACCAGCTGAATATTGGGTTTGTGCCGGTAGCGGAAATGAAAATTTTCCCTTATATCATGCCGAATATTCGTGCACACTTTCCTGATATCAAAATTAACTTTCACAGTATGACCGATGCAAATCAGTTCAAGGCGTTAAAGAAAAGCGATATTGATATTGCTTTTACCCGCTATATTGATGAGTCGAGTGAACTTGAGCATGTACAAATTTTTAGCGAGCCTTTGGCTTTAATTGTTCCAAAAGATTCGCCTATAGCAGAGCAACGTCACGTCAGTATCAAGAGTTTTAACGATCAAGACTTCATTATCAGTGATGAAATTGCTTCACCGCAGTTATATAAAATTATTACCGACTTTTTTAAGCAATCCAAAGTGAATGTCAATGTGGTACAGCAATCGACCAATATTTTATTGAATGTAAATTTAGTTGGGATGGGGGTGGGGTGGAGTCTGGTACCGGCTTATGTTATTCCACTGTTAGGGGATAAAATTGTGGTGAAAAACACCATTGAGCCTTTGCCGATGATTGACTTATATGCAAGTTACCGTAAAGGTCAAAAGAATCAAATCATTGAGCTGATTTTAAAAATATTGAAAGAACAGTTTTATATGGGATTCTTTTAAAAAATTAAAAACCTAGATGTTGCGTCATGTTTTAATAAATAAAAGATATTGCGTAACATCACAGTGTTTCATAAAACAATCCTTTGCATTACAACGATTCACAGAACAACAATGCACAAACTGTTTTATCGCTTTATACTCAATAATTAAAACAACAAGATAGATTGAACAAAAATGATGAAGCTCTATAACAATACTCAATCACGTGGAATGACGCTTTTTCCTTTGCTAAAAGAACTGGCAATTGAAGATCAGATTGAACAGATCCAAGTTCCCTATGAAGACATGCACCAGGCTGAATATTTAAAGATTAATCCTATGGGAAAAGTGCCATGTCTGGTCGATCAAGGAATCGTGGTTTCAGAAGTGGCGGCAATATTTACCTATCTGGCCGATAAATACAGTGAAAAAGGTTTGGCGCCGGCATTAGATGATCCTAAGCGTGGTGCATATTTGAAATGGATGTTCTTTTGTCATGGCCCCTTGACCGAATATATGGACTTAAAAAGTCTTGAGGTGTCTAAAGAACAAATTGAAAAGAGAAAAACCGGCTTGGCTTTTGGTCATGAGGAAACTTTATTCGCTTTCCTAAAACAGGGAATGCAACAGGCCAACCCATATTTGCTCGGCGAGAAAGTTTCAGCAGCAGATTTATATCTGGCTTACTGGCTGGTTTTCGCCATCTCTTTTAAAATCTTGCCTTATCTGGATGAGTTCAAGCCTTTTATTCAACTGATTGGAAGCCGGGATTCGATGAAAGATGTACCGTGGTTTCAAAAAATAAATGCCTAAAATGGTTTTTCTTTCATTTATGCAAAATCAATAACGACTTGAACACCTATTCTTATCTAACTAGACCTAGGACGAAAGAATATTATGATCCTGTGAATAATGTTCGAGTTATCGTAGATTTCAAAACAGGTTGAGTTGTAACGCCAATGAAAGGAAAAACATAATGGAGGAAAATATAGAGCTTGCTGAATCATTATACAAAAGGATTTCAGTTATTGTTTTAAAAGAATGGGATTCTATTGGTGTGCAAAATTTTCCAGAAGCATTTAATGAATATGATAGCTATGTTATGCCATTGTATAAAATGCTGATAGATAAAAAACCATTACAAGATATATTCGAGTATTTAGTTTGGGCTGAGTCACAGCATATGGGTTTAAGCATTGTTGATAGGCAGCATACTCATCTTGTTGCTGAAAAATTGAAAGGTCTCAGCGACTAATTTAATTCTGTGATTAATTTTGTTTAGTTCCGTCTTTATAATTTGGAACACTAAACTAGTTAATTTTAGTTATTAGAAACCTAAACAATTATTCATTCGTGAATAATTGGTTTTTTCTTTGTCTAAGAAAAGCAAGAACGGATGTCCAGTTATATACGCCTTTAGGTGTTCATTTTGATAGAAATATGCAATTTACATCGCTAAAGAATTTAGATAAAAACAAGACCACGCTTTCACGTGGTCAGATCTTTTAATATCATTCAGTTGAATGATTATTTTACGTGGAGCTTTTTGAATAACTGCTGGCTCACGTGGTCTAAAGTTTGTGGAATTGCAAGTGCGGCCACAAAACGGTCAGGGCGTAAAATCACAACCGACTCTGATGTTTTACCAAACCAGGTACGGATATCGGTACCAATATCGCCCAGGGTAATCACGCCGTCAAATTTCTTGCGATTTTCATTGCCAAACTGAACTTCAGGAATGATCTGAATAAATTTAACACCTAAATTTTTCCAGACTTGCATGGTGGTCGCACTGAGTCCCCATTGTGGATCCACACCCCAAGCAATAATGGCAAAGTCGTTACCAATCACGTCATCCAGTAAAACTTTTTCACCAGACTCAAGTTTTACCTGCGGCTGGATAAACATTTTACCGATTGGAGATTCTTTTTTACCATCTGCAAGCAAGGCACCGTCATTATATTTTGGCATTGGTTTAAAACGCATTTCAAGCAAATACTGTTTAATTGGCTTGATGTAATTCAATGCGTAGGCAATACCGTCACGGACAAAACCTTGCCATTTTTTAGGTGGTGCAAGCACATGACCTGCCATCACAGAAAGATCAATCATCGCTTTGGCATGGTCTTTACGTTCAATCTGGTAAGAATCCAATAAATCAGCAGTTGCTTTACCTTGTACCACGAGCGCAACTTTCCAAGCCAGGTTAAAGGCATCACGCATACCGCTGTTATAACCCTGACCTTGCCATACCGGCATAATATGTGCTGCATCACCGGCAAGTAAAATACGGTCGACACGGAATTTATCCGCAATACGTGCATTGTGTGTGTAAACACGCTGACGAATCACTTCAATATTTTCAGCATTTGGTAGAACTTTGGACAACAATTTTGCGATATTTTCTGGCTGGCTTAACTCTTCCTGAGTTTCACCCGGCATCACCATAAATTCGAAACGACGAATACCATGCGGAAGCGCAGCAGATACATAAGGACGTACTGGGTCACAACATAAGTAAATATGCGGAGTCGCTAAAGGATCATTTTCAATGTCGATTACGATCCATTGGTTCGGTGCAGTTTTGCCATCAAAAGCAATATTCAAAGTACGACGTACAATTGAGTTACCACCATCACAGGCAATTAAATATTTTGCTTGAACAGTTTCTTGTTTCTGGTTTTTATCTTGAATCTTCAGCGTTACGCCATTTGCATCTTGGCTAAATTCATTCAGCTGACGTGAAAAAAGCACTTCAGTTTTATCGTATTGCTTCAAACCTTGCAGTAACACATTGTCAACTTGAGGCTGAATAAATGCATTACGACGTGAGAAACCAAATTCACGGGTAAGCGGTTGAATGTCAGCGAAACAACGACCTTTAGGAGTCAGGAAACGCATCGCATGGTTCGGTGTAGTATGCGGCAATACTTGATCGACTAAACCAAGTGATTGAATGGTACGTAAAGATTCATCATCAATACCAATGGCACGTGGGTAGTCAATTAAACTATCCAGCTGCTCGATAATAGTGACCTGAACACCTTGTTTACTTAAATAGTTCGCAATTGTTAAACCAACCGGACCTGCGCCCAAGATTGCCACTTCAGTGGTGTAATTTGTTTTGTTGCTCATAGCGAATGTCCATTCAATCAATTCACATTTAACTGTATTAACGGTGAATTTGAGGGTCTAAACAAGCTAGGCCATAGTAGATATGTTGAATGAAAACAAAACAGAGAGAATTTTATTAATATTTTAAATATTTGAAAATTAATGATTATATGTATATTTAACTATATAATTTTTTAAATGAATGATCATTTATTTCTATCATTTATACAAATCTTTCCTAAAATAAAAAAGCTGAATTATTAACATAATTCAGCTTTGATCTCTAAAATATTAACTTGAGCGAACAAGGTGGGGGCAATAATTTAGAGATCGAGTTTTAAGGTTATTGTGCAGGTTTAGCCGGTGCTTCTTCTACAGCGACTTCTGAAGCAGGTTGAGCTGATGTAGGCTTGGCAGCAGCACTTTCAGAGCTTACAGTGTCCGGTTGTTCTTGAGTAGAGACAATCACTTTTTCTTCTTGAGGTTGTTTATCAGCACTAGCGGCAAAGGTGGTTGCAGCAGCAATGGTAAAAGTAGAAGCAAGTAATAGTTGAGTTAATTTCATTTTAGGCATCCTTTATTCTTTAAAAAAGTGATTAGATCCATATTTATCATCACATAAATATGGACAGGGCTCATGCTAAAGAGCCTAGGACAGGGGAGCAATCAAAGCAACAAAGTGAAACAGGTCGGTTAACATAAAAATCACAAGTAAGGATTTGCTGTACATTTACTGTAAAAATTACTTAAAAAGAGGCATAAAAAATGTATAGAGATATTTCTAGATCAGCTTTCTGAGAGTGTGTTTTTACTTAAAATAAACAAATCACCAGAGAATGACGGTTTTTAATAAAATTGCTGAATAGATTAAATGTAAATAAATTTTTCAGATTACGAGTGGGTTTTTGATCACTTTGCATTTGGAATGCAGTAAAAAGAGTGTGTTAATACTGAACTTAATTTAGACATTTAATTCATTTATATAAGTAAAATTTAATTATCCCACTGTTTAATTTTTTAAATAAGATGAATACGTTGCCAGAGCGAAAGGAAAAAATTAAAGTGAAGTGTTATGCAGTTCAGTTGTGTGAATTGCTCTTATCACAATGTTTATTAATTTTCCCTCCATGTATAGCGAGTAAGTTTTGAAACTGATTTCTCCCACAAAAGCTGTCCCTACGCATATCATTTCCGGATTTTTAGGTGCTGGAAAAACCACCTTGCTTCAACATTTACTCAGTCAAAAACCTGAAAATGAAGTTTGGGCAGTGCTCATGAACGAGTTTGGACAAATTGGGGTGGATCAGCAGTTATTACCGCAAACCCAAGGTTATGAAGTTAAAGAACTCTTAGGCGGCTGTCTCTGTTGCAGTAGTCAATTACCCATGCAAATCGCTTTATCACGGTTATTGTCAGAGAGTAAACCGGATCGCTTGTTTATCGAACCGACTGGTTTGGGACATCCTGCACAATTACTGGAACAGCTGACCGAACCGCATTGGCAGCAAAATATTGCGATGCGGGCTTTAGTCACGGTGGTGGATGGTTCGCGTTTGCATGATGCTGATTGGAGCAAGCAAAACCTGTATGCAGATCAGCTAAAAGCTGCCCAAATTCTTGTGGTATCCCATGCTGATATCATGGACGTTGCAGATCGCCAAGCTTTGGAAGTATTGAAGAAAGAATATCAGGCTTATCAGCAAACTTGGCTGATGAGTGGGCAAGCGCATATTACACTTGAACAAATTGATATCTTATATGTATGTACGGAACGTAAAATTCAGCCGCTGCTTAAAATTCAAAAAACATATACTGCAAGACAAATTTTGCCTGAAATTATACAGTTGCCTTATCACTATGTCGAGACCACGCAAGGCTATAGTGTGGCAGGTTGGAAATTACCCAAACGTTGGCAATTCGATTTCTATCTTTTATTGGATTTGCTGTGTGAACAACAAGATTGGCTGCGTATTAAAGCAATTTTTAATACCAATCAGGGCTGGAAAACCTTCAACTTCAATCCGGAGCAATTTAATTATCAGTCCTCAGAGGAGGGTATAGATAACCGCATTGAAATCATTGTACGAGATCAGCGTGATTGGCAATATTTTGAAGATCAATTGTTACAATGTCAGCTGAATTTGGATGAAACGGATAAAACAACTCAGCAAAAGTAGTGCAAATCTTATATGCTAAGCGCCAAATTTGAGGACTCTTTTATGGCGCTTAAAGCAACAATTTATAAGGCTGATTTGAATATTGCCAATATGGATGATCATCAATATGCTGATTATCAACTGACTATGGCTCAACATCCATCCGAAACCATTGAGCGATTGATGGTGCGTATTTTGGTCTATGCGCGTTTTGCTGATGAAGCCCTAGAATTTACCAAAGATCTGTTTGAAACCGATGAACCGGCATTGTGGCAAAAAGACTTAACCGGTCAATTGGTCAAATGGATTGAAGTCGGTAGTCCCGATGAAGATAAAGTTAAAAAAGCCAGCGCACGTTGCAAGCAAGTCGCAGTGGTGACTTATGGGTCTTCAGTCGATGAATGGTATAAACGCAATAGCAAATTAAAAACTTTAAGAAATGTTGAAGTGTGGAAATTGTCTACAGCAACAACAGATGCACTAGCACAATTATGCGCACGTACCATGCAATTACAACTCAACGTTATGGATGGTGAATGGACGCTGATTGGCGAGCATGCACAAGTGGTAGTTGAATGGGAACAGTTACAGTAAATATAAGCAGGATGCGGGTTTAGGCTTGCATTCTGATCTCAAAATTGCGTATACCTTAAAAGAATAACAATGAGAGGGGTGAATAGTGCAGCCTGATTTATATCGTTTGCTTATAGCCCTGGGTATTGGTGCCATTATCGGTGCTGAACGTGAGTATCGCAGTAAATCTGCCGGCCTTCGAACCATGATCATGGTCAGTCTCAGTTCCTGTTTGTTTACCATGCTGTCTTTAAAAATTGGTATTGATAGTCCTGATCGAATTGCAGCCAATATCCTGACGGGTTTAGGTTTTGTCGGGGCAGGGGTGATTTTTAAAGATGAGAACCGTATTTCCGGGATTACCACTGCCACTACAATCTGGATGACTGCTGCCTTGGGAATGGCGGCAGGCGCAGGTTATGAACTGCTAAGCCTGGTTGCAACCTTGATTGTGCTGATCGTTTTAATTTTTCTAATCTATGTTCAGGAGCGAATAGAAGCCCTGAGTCATGCCCGCACCTATCGAATTATTTGTCCTTATCAACACAAGACTTTAGATCAGTATGAAGATTTATTTAGGACTTACGAGATGAAGGTGGTTCGCAGTGTGCAACATAAAACTGAACATCGAATGAGTGGCCGCTGGATTTTAATCGGCTCTGCTGAAAATCATAAAAAACTGACCGCTTATTTACTCAACGATTCGAATATCCAAGAGCTGAGTTTTTAAATATTGAAACCTTAAATCATCAAGAAATCAATGTAATCCGGTTTATAATAGCCATTGAAAATTGAGTAATCCGATCAGGTAAATGACGATGACAAATGAATTAGAAATTATTGATTTAAAAGTAGGTGAAGGTAAGGAAGCGGTTAAAGGCGCACTGATTACTACCCACTACACAGGCTGGCTGGAAGATGGTACCAAGTTTGATTCTTCTATTGACCGTGGCAGTTACTTTGAAACCGTGATTGGTACTGGTCGTGTGATTAAAGGCTGGGATCAAGGCATTATGGGCATGAAAGTAGGTGGCAAGCGTAAATTACTTGTCCCTGCGCACTTGGCTTATGGTGAACGGAAAATGGGTAAAGTAATTCCTGCAAACTCAAACCTAATTTTTGAAATTGAATTGTTTGACGTGAAAACCCGTGATTAAAATTTATTAATTTCCAATTAATAAATATCCTGCAAGATACAAGGATGAATCTTGCAGAATAGGTGAATAATTGTTTGAGTTTTCATTTTTTATAGCTACATTAGGTAACGGTTAAGCGTAATTTAAGGATGATTCGCTTTTTGGATAAGAACTATAATTTAATATATGTTTTGAAGTTTTTTATTATTGCATGGGTCTGCATATTCGCGTGTCAAAAATATGCATGGGCACAATATAATGCCGCGCCTGATTCTTATTATTTACAACAAAAATCACTCACTCCGTTTGAGTTTACTGAAACCAGTACCGTCCCCTTAAAAGGATCATGGGAGTATTATCCTCAACAGCTAATCGTTAAACCCAATGCAGTATTAAAATCTGAAACGGTAAGTTTACCGATTTCTTTTAAACAGCTGACGGGTACCAATAAAAACTACGGTACCTTTATTGGACATTTTAAAATACCGAAACAATATATTGGACGTCGTATTGCCATTTATATTCCCAACCAATATGGTGCTTACCGGATGTATTTAAATGGTGATTTCATACTACGTTTAGGGGAGGTGGGAAAAGATAAAATCAGTCACCGGACAGAAAATGTACCTAAAATAGCCTTTTTTGTCTTACAAAAAGAATATTTCACCCTGACCATTCAAGCATCCAATTTCAATACTCTGCATGGTGGTTTAGAAAATCCGATGCGAATTGGGCTAGGTACAACAATTTCTCGTCAGTTCCAGCAACTGATGATGAGTATTGGCCTGATATGCGGTGCAGTATTAGGGATCGGTATCTTTACCCTGATGTTTTCAATTTTTCAGGGAAAAATCACGCGTAGCAGCATTAGAGTATTTGTGTTTGGTATTTTTATTTTGTTCCTTGCCTTACATAATTTATTTTCAGCACCTTATGCCTATACTACATTTACAAGTCTTAGCTGGATTTGGGGAGTACGATTAGAGTATCTGTTTACCTATTTTACAATCGCACTTTTTCTTACTTATATGTATTTGCTCAATTGGCGTTATATACATCCAATTGTTTATTTTGTCGCAATGTCGATATTTGTCGTTGATATTATTATCACCCTATTTACTGAACCGGAAATTTTTGAGTATTTAATATTTTATAGTTTTTTATTTAGTCCGGTGGTGCTATTAAATTTTGCTTACGGTTTTTATCGAACGGTGAAATTAAAAGAAAAATATTCGACGATTAACTTCTGGGCCGTAATTTTATTATGTACCACTTTTTTGCATGACTTTTTACTGACCCTTAATTTAATTGATTCATTTAACCTGTCTTTTATTTCAACCAGTTTTTATGCCTTGCTGATTATGTTTCAGCAATCCAAAAATTATGCAAAACATACTCAGTATATTGAGCAACTCAACAATAATTTACTCGAGCTGAATAGTTCTCTAGATCAGAAAGTACAAGAGCGCACTTTGCAATTAAATCAGCTCAATCAACAGCTAGAGTTACAAATTCAAATTGATGCATTAACAGGCGCATTTAACCGCCGTGCTTTAAATGCTGAAATTCAGCGTTTATTTACCCTGACAAAAAATCACACCAATCATACTTTGGCATTTGCCATGTTAGATGTAGATTTTTTTAAAAATTATAATGATTTCTATGGGCATTTGAAGGGCGACGTGGTCTTGCAGGATTTGGTTAAGATTATACAGCGTGCCTTGCCAGCTTCAGCTTATGTGGCACGTTATGGTGGAGAAGAGTTTGCAATTATTCTGCATAATGTTCCCAGTGAGGTGGTGTTAAATGTATTGCAACAGGTTTTAAATGCAGTAAGACAAGCAGGTTTAGAACATTTAAATAGGCCTGACCAAAAGCCATATGTGACCTTAAGTATGGGAGTATCCTGGATGGACCAAAATCATCCGTATGCCGATATTCACGAACTGATGAAAGCAGCGGATGTTCAGCTCTATGCTGCAAAGAACGCAGGTCGAGATCAGTACCAAGCATTTCGTTCCTGGCGTCAGGAGCGTTAATGAGAGCAACAGGTATATTATTTAATCGGACTGCATTCATATTTTAAAGTCATGTTCTTATCAATCTAAGTGGTTTATTTAAATTTAATCGCATGACTAAAAAACAGGCATGCTATTGTGTTTTTTAAAGGTTTATTTTTTTATTACGCTATTATTTTTTAAGATTCATTTCAGTTTAGTGGGATAAAAAGCATGCTGAACTACTGAATGTCACACATCATAAAAAGGAAAGCACCCTAGGGATAGGCGATGGATGGTGTTCAGAGAATAAAATGATTTTTTGAGCACCCTTTAATGAAACCTCGCTTGCTTGCAACTTTGCTTTCCACCTCTCTTTCTGCAGTTCTATTGCAGATTCCCCATTTAGCCTGGAGTCAAACGCCAGTGCATAATCCAACCCTAACGGTGATTGGTTATCATGAAATTATCAACACTAAAAGTGCACTTATTCCTGAATATGCAGTAAGTACGACCCAATTTCAGCAACATATTGATTGGCTGAAAAAAAACGGTTTTCACTTTATTAATGTTGATCAGCTTATCCAGGCTCATCAAGGGAGATATAGCTTGCCTACAAAACCGGTTTTATTAACGGTAGATGATGGTTATGCATCTTTTTATCAAAATGCCTATCCAATTCTTAAAGCCAATAAAATTCCTGTGGTTTTGGCAGTGGTCGGTTCGTGGTTAGAGCCGAAGAAAGAGAAAAATATAGATTTTTCAGGTGAGCAGATTCAACGTAAAGAAATGCTATCCTGGGCAGAATTGAGAGAGATGCAAGACAGTGGTTTAGTGGAAATTGCCAGTCACAGTTATAATTTACATCGCGGTATTTTAGGTAATCCACAAGGTAATCTGGAACCTGCGGCTGTCACACGCCTATATGATCCAAAGTCTGCAAGCTATGAAGATGATAGCTATTATCAGCAGCGTATATCCAATGATTTAAAACAGAATAACCAATTGCTGATAGCCCATGGTTTGAAATCACCACGGGTCATGGTCTGGCCTTATGGTCACTACAATATGCAGCTCGTAAAGATTGCCAAACAGTTGGGTATGCCTATTGCTATTAGTCTGGATGATGGTGCAGATTCGGCTAAAAGTTCACTGGGTCAGCTCAATCGTATTTTGATTGAAGGCAATATGACCACAGCGGATTTAGCACGAGAAATTCAAAGTCGACAGCAGCATTTGGGCGATAATAATCGTCCGCAAAAAATTATGCATATCGATTTAGATTACATTTACGACAAAGATCCGATTCAGCAAGAACGTAATCTCGACCACTTGCTTGACCGGATTATGGCGATGAAAGTCAATACCGTGTATTTACAGGCCTTTTCCGATCCTGATGCCAATGGCTCAGCGGATATGGTGTATTTCCCCAATCATTATTTACCGATGCGCGCAGACTTGTTTAACCGTGTCGCCTGGCAAATTCAGACCCGTACTCAAGTGGGACGAGTATATGCCTGGATGCCATTATTGGCCTGGGAACTACCTAAAAATAATCCTGTGTCCCAAGATGTGGTTGAAACCCAGCAAGCCGTTGATACAGAACATCTGAATATGGGCTATCGTCGATTAAGCCCTTTTTCACCGGAGGCGCGCAAAACCATCAGCGGGATTTATCAGGACTTGGCCAAGTCTGTGCCTTTTAACGGTATTTTATTCCATGACGATACCACTTTATCAGACTATGAAGATGCCAGTCCTGACGCCTTAAAAGCTTATGCAGCTATTGGCTTACCGACCGATTTAGCCAAAATTCGTAGCAATGATGCTGATCTGCAAAAATGGACCGCTTATAAAACTAAATATATTGATGACTTTGCCCTGCAACTGGCACAAAAAGTACGTCAATATCAACCCTTTTTACTCACAGCACGTAATTTATATGCGCAAGTTGCACTTAAACCTTATGCGGAAAACTGGTATTCACAGTCTTTAGAACAATCCATCAACCGTTACGATTTCACAGCCATTATGGCGATGCCGTATATGGAGCAAGCACCCAATAGCGATGCTTTTTATCGAGATATTGTCAATCGCGTGAAGCAATTTCCAAAGGGAATCAAAAAAACCGTCTTTGAATTGCAGGCAGTGAACTGGCGAACCAATCAAAAAGTTCCATCAGATGAGATGGCGCAGACTATTCAATCTTTATATGAACAAGGTGCAATGCATGTGGCTTACTATCCAGATGATCCGATTCAAGATCATCCCGATACACAAGTGTTACGCAAAGCCTTTGATTTGAAATCAAGCAAACTTGTTCCTTAAAGGAATTTTATATGTCAACGCTCCAGCACTTTTGGCATTCTGCTTTGCACTTTGTCTTTTATTATCCCTTGTTCATGTCGTATTTATGGATGATTGGTGCACTGATTTTTTATTGGAAAGAACGACAAGATTCACCGTATCAACAACCGAAGCCACTGGCTGCTTATCCCAAAGTGGCAGTGCTCGTGCCTTGTTTTAATGAAGGTGATAATGCTGAAGAAACCTTAAGTCATGCCCTGTCACTGGATTATCCAAACTTTGAAGTCATTGCGATTAATGATGGGAGCACGGATAACACCACAGACGTTTTAAACCGTTTGGCTGCACAGTATGAAAAGCTGCGTGTGGTGCATTTGGCACATAATCAAGGCAAAGCCATGGCTTTACAGGCGGGAAGCCTGTTGACTGAGGCTGAATATTTGATTGGCATCGATGGGGATGCCTTGCTCGATCCACATGCAGCAACCTGGATGCTTCGCCATTTTCTGAAAGATGAAACGGTCGCTGCTGTGACGGGTAATCCACGGATTCGTACCCGTTCCACTTTAATTGGTCGTATTCAGGTCGGAGAATTTTCTTCTATCGTAGGGATGATCAAACGTGCACAACGTAGTTTTGGACGACTGTTTACGGTTTCTGGTGTGATTACTGCATTTCGTAAAAGTGCGGTGCATGAAGTCGGTTATTGGTCACCTGACATGCTGACTGAAGATATTGATATTACCTGGAAGCTGCAACGGGCAGGCTGGAATATCCACTTTGAACCGAATGCCTTGGTATGGATTTTAATGCCTGAAACCTTGAATGGTTTGTGGAAACAGCGCCTGCGTTGGGCCATGGGCGGGGCACAAGTGCTGATAAAAAACATGGATGTACTGTTTAAACCAAAGCTGAATTTTTTATGGCCCTTGCTGTTTGAGCTCATCCTGACACTGGTCTGGTCTTATTTAATGCTGTTTATGGCGATTCTCTGGTTAATACATTTTGTTGTTCCGCTTGGAATTAATGGGCTGAGTTCTCCATTTCTGCCTTACGGAACCGGTATGTTATTAGGTGCGACCTGTTTGCTTCAGTTTGCTTTAAGTAAATGGATGGACAGTCGTTATGAACCCGGACTCGGCAAAAATTACTTCTGGATGATCTGGTATCCATTTGTCTTCTGGTTGATTACGCTGTCTGCCAGTATTGTGGCATTTCCAAAAGTTTTATTCCGTAGTGATGGCAAGCGTGCACGCTGGATCAGTCCAGACCGCGGTATGCGTAATTCAACAGTCAATAATAAGAGTATCCTCAATGAAAAATAATTCTTTAATTATTGATGTGCGCCGTTTGTTGCCCTGGCATAAACGCTATGCCTCCAATACCTCTACAGCAATGATGTGGGCAGTATGGCTATTGTTGTGGCGTCCATTATTAATTGTGACGGGTGTGGTGAGTCTGCAAAAACAGCATGTGATTCATAAACTTTTTTCAGCTTTTGGTTTAGGGGTTGAACATGGGGTTAGTGCATTATTGGCATGTGTGGTCGGATTATTATTGTGGTCAAATTTTGTTCCTTCCAAAGTTGTCAAGAAAACTCCAGCCAAAAAAATGTCAGATTATGTGGATCATTTTGATTTACCTGTTCAGGACATTAAGCAGGGGCGTCTACAAAAAGTCAGTGTGGTTCATCATGATGATCACGGTAAAATCATTCGAATCGAATAATGAACAGGGTTTTCAGTTAAGTGTTTTTAAAATCCCGAGTAAAAATCATACCCGGGATTTTTTCATTTAATTGATATTGTTTTACGGATGAAATAAAAAGATAACGACAATCCCGCACATAGTAAAAACAGTCCAAGAATTAAATGTGAATCTAGAGCTTCCTGATTGAACCATGTTGCCCGTAGCGTAGCCAGTAGAGACATTATTGATTGTAATCAGCATCAGGGTGGTCGAATTGACTTTGCTCAGCAGTTGATGATAAAAAAATTCACCACTACTGAGAAAAATAAAGCGCTATAGATCAGCGTAATATGGGTGTGTAATGAGATTAGCTATGATGGTAGATGTGGCCAGAAAAAAGGCAATAAACAACAGAGGCTATAATCTGTTCGGATAGTGATGAGGAAAAATAATTTTTACTGGAGGCAGGATTGATTGGATTTTCCTTATTTCAGGCAAGAAAAAAAGTCATCCCATGCAAAAAATAGACGTCATGAAGTAGCCTTGATGACTTGAATGTCCAAAGTAAACCAGAGCACAAGCAGATATGCAGAATATGGAACGGCTAGCATGAAGAGAAACTCTCTACATAAATTTTTTTATTGCATAATATTTTAAAAATTGTATGATTTTTACTCAATTTGTTTTATAAACATAAAGATAACAATTATTTACTCGTGAGAGTGTCGCTATGATAAAAATACTCGTGGGGTTGTGTCTTTTCATTGTGCTTATAGGGCTTTGGAAAGTCGTTCTTAAATTTCAGATCAATCAACATTTTCAACAATTCAAAATCAAGCATTTAGCGGATTTAGATAAACAAGCAGTGACATCAACCAAGCCATTATCTGCCCACGAAGTACGTATTGAGGAAGTGGAGGAATACGAACAACAGTTATTTGATGATGTCTGCCAAATATTTTTTGAACGCGAATTGGCCGAACGAAATTTGAGTCAGGCAATCGTAGTTCAAGAAGAGGTATTAAAAAAAATGCCAGCCAAAACGCATAGCCAAATTCGCAAGCTTGATTTAGATGAATGGTCTATTTACTGGACTTTCTACGATCAGTCTTTGGAATATTATGTTGGACGTTATGGGGTGTTTTATACCTATGTCGACCGTTTTGGGGATGAGCATAAATTTGAAATGAAAGATGCACTTAGCCACGTTTGATTAAAGGATGGATTCAAATGTCAAATATTTTAGATCAATGAGAAAAGGCTATATGCTTTACGGGCGGGAATAGAATAGGTCATCATTGAGGCGATACCTTAAAATCGCTCCTTTATAATCGGCCAGACTGTGTTGATTAAAATTTTGACTTTATTAAAAAGCCTCATGACTAAACAACCTTTGACTCCCATACTAAAAAACTGCGCGGCATGTTCATAAAACTGTTCAAAATGTCGGGGTTCGGGCGTAGGGTTCAGATGTAGCATAGCAAAATCTTTTTTATGGAGTTTGGATGGTTCATTTTTATAAATCATTGACCTTTAAATTCGGGTGTACGTCGTTGCAGCATCGCCATAACACCCTCCTGTACATCCTGGGTATTTAATAGGGGGGTAAGGTGCTGTTGTAAATGAGAAAATGCAGTTTCTGCACCATGTTCGGCAGCCTCTTTAGCAGAAGCAAGCGTGGCTTGTACTGCCAGTGGTGCAGCTTGGGCAATACGTTCCGCCAGTTCAATCGCTCGGTTAAGAGGCATTTCAGTGGTGATTTCATTGATCAGGTTTAAGTTCAGTGCCGTTTGGGCATCAAACGTATCTCCAGTAAGCAAGTAGCGCATGGCTTTAGACCAGCCCGCTGCCTGTACAAAACGCACCGTTGCACCGCCGAAAGGTAAAATGCCACGTTGCACTTCCATTTGTGCAAACTGGCTATTGTCCTGAGCAATCACAAGATCGGCATTTAGCATCAGCTCGATCCCTGCGGTGTAACAAAAGCCCTGTACTGCAACAATGATCGGCTTTTTTCGCTGACGGCCGCTGGTTCCCCATGGGTTGATCTGATGCTCATTGTAGTTAAATATGCCGCTACTCAGCCTGGGTTGTAATTCAACCAAATCCAGACCCGCAGTAAAGTGATCGCCATGAGCAAAGATCACAGCGCAGCGTAATTCGGCATGATCTTCATATTCGGTTAAGGCCAAGGATAAATCATGAATCAGATGGCTATCAAAGGCATTTCTTTTGGTGATTCGGTCGAGTCCAATCAAGAACAGCGACCCGCGAATTTCCCGGCTGACTTTTCCATGTTGTTGTGACATTTTTATTCTTCTACCTCGATCGTTGTTTATATTTTTAAAGGGTCTTTAGAAAACTGTCAAATCTGGGTATTTAATTTCAGTCTCTATTGAAGTGATCGCCTAGCGTTCGAAACAGCGGTGGCATCGGTCAGATTGAAGGACTGAATTGATATAATTTATCTTGCGTTCAGCGTTATTTTTTTCATAATAGCAGCACACTTTGCCTGTCTGTTTATTGCTATGTCACCTTTAGAAATTGTTGCTGTCATTATTAGTCTTATTGGTGTGACATTAACCATTAAACGCAATATGTGGTGCTGGTGGTTCAACTTCGCAGCCTTTGTTTTATATGCCTACCTGTTTTATGAATTTAAGCTGTATGGTGAAACCATCCTGCAGTTCTTTTTTATGGTGGTAAACTTTTATGGTTTTTATCACTGGTTGAAAGGCAAACAGCAAGATCATGAAATTCGGATAGAACCGATTGTGCGTAGAATAGTGATTCTACAAATGTCACTTGCAGCATTGGGTGGCTTGATTTTTGGTTTAACTTTAAAACACTTTACCGACGCAGCTGTACCGATGCTAGACTCACAATTGGCAGCGTTTAGTTTACTGGCCACCTATTGGACCAGTCGTAAACATATCGCCACTTGGGTTTTGTGGGTTTTTGTCGATATCATTTATGTGGGTATGTTTATTTATAAAGATTTATTCCTGACTGCGGGATTATATGCCGCCTTTGTCGGCTTGGCGGCTTTTGGCTGGTGGCAGTGGGAACAAGTGAAAAAGAAACAGGCAATCACTCATTTTAAGGGTGTATAAATCTTTTATGGCGCACTTGGATTGACAGCTATGCTGATTGATTTTATGCAACATCAATTGACGCAATTTGATGAACTGGCATCTCGGATTCTAGCTGCGCCTGATAACTATATTAACTTCGATTCAGTCTCTGATTTTTATAAGGCTGAATGGTTGAATGATTTTCCCAAAGGCAGCACCTGGACAGTTACCGGCCTGGATGATGGTGCTGAACAATTTTATGCAATCATTGAATATAGAAACCATTTCCTCAGTATTTCCTGTTCTGAGCAAATTGAAATACGCTGTGGCATATATGATTAATAGTTTGTTATGGGCGGTCAATGACAGCGTCACTAAAATTCAATTAAATAAACAGCGACCAAAGGCACTAGCTTAGTGATGATTGAATGGTTTATAAGTATTCAAAACAACCAATAAAAAAACAAGGATAGAAAGATGGCACATCGTTTTACTGTGAACTCCACAATTCAGGGCGTTTCAATTGACGACTTTAAAAGACTTGCAGCAGATACAGCTTTGCACGAAGCCGTGTGCAGACGTATTCCAGGTGAAAAATTAGAAATTATTGAATCTAGGATTCATGGCGGTACCTATACTTTACGCCGTGCATATAATTTAGATGTGAATATTCCGGAGATCGCAAAAAAACTGCTCAAAGATGCTTTCCGTTTGAAGCGTACCGATATCACTAATTTGGAAGCTTTAACATCAACCATAGAATTGGGTGCAAATTTACCTTTAGAAGCAAATTGTGAACGTTCAGTAACTGGGGACGACCAGCAAATTCACCTCACATTAAACTGGCAGGTAAAAGTCAAAGTTCCTTTGATTGCCGGTATGCTAGAAAAACATGCGGAAGGTGAAATTCGTAAGTTCAGTGATTTGGAGATTCAGATTGTTGAAGATGAATTAAAGAAAAACCTCTCTGCTTAATGATAAAAAAGCTTTTTAATAAATTAATGCCAGTTTTTTAAGAAATTGACTGGCATTTTTTATTTTGAATTCAATATGTTATTTGATACATGAAAATGTCATTCATAACTTGAGCAAGAACAAAGCCATGCTTTGTTTACAGTACAAGGCAAAACTAAATTTAAAAAATACAGTTTTTGCAATTTTTCTTAATTTAAGCAGTAGACGGGTTTTGCGATGAAAAAATACTATTCTTACGCACGCAAAATATATATTTGGGCTAATCATTATTGTTAAGGAAAAACACTATTCCGCAAAACAAGCAAAAACTTCAAATTTTTGACTTAAAATAATAATCTGCAGTGAATAAACCAAAAGTTAAGGAGTTTATTTTAAAAACTCCCTAACTGATCAGCACTATTTTAATCAAGGGCTTTTCTTTTATTGGTCTTTTATTAATGATTAATCTTGCATTGGATTGTGCGGTGTAGAAACTGCAGAGGCTACGACGGCCATTTTTTCAAATTTAGCTCTATACAGCATCGCGGTAAAGAACGAGACCACACATACCACCCAAATGTAATACATTGCACCAATGTTGCTATACAGGCTTAACCATTGCACCAATGGCAAAGTAATACCGCCGGCTATGGCATAGGCAACATTATAGGAAAATGAAATACCCGAGAAGCGGATTTGAGCCGGGAACATTTTCACCATACTGTAAGACACCATGCCCACAGTTCCTGAAAATAATCCAAGCAACATGTAAAGCATAAACACGGTGGATGGAGCGACATGTCCGAGGCTGTTATAGAAAACACCCGCAATGATCGCGACAGCAAGTGAGCCGAATAAAATCACTTTGCCTGCGCCAAAACGGTCAGCCAAAAGTCCTGCCACAATACAACCCAACATTTGCATGACAATTGCGGCACTTTGCATTTTAAAGGCATCGGCGCGTTCAAAACCAAAAGCACCGACCAATAAGTTAGGCATAGCTAAAATCAGTACCACTACGCAAGCAGTCAGGAACCAGGTAAACAACATTCCAATCACCATCGCGGTTTTATGTTCTGCCAAAACCTGTTTTACCGGCATTTCTTTGGAAAGTTCTTTACGCGCCTGCATGGCTTTAAATACGGGCGTTTCTTTTAAATAGCTACGCAAATAAAGTGCGACTAAACCAAAAATACCACCCGCAATAAAAGGAACACGCCATGCCCAGTCATGAATTTGTGTTTCTGAAAACTTGATAGAAATAAACAAGGACATCAAGGCGCCGAGTAAAATCCCTAGAGATAGGCCTGCGGTGAGTAGTCCGTTAGCAAAACCAATTTTTCTTGCGGGGACATGCTCGGATACAAAAGTCCAGGCCGCAGGAATTTCTCCACCAATGGCAATGCCTTGTACTACGCGCATCAGCAATAATAATAAGGGCGCGGCATATCCGATACTTTCAAAGGTCGGCATTACACCAATCATTAAGGTCGGGAGTGCCATCAGTAAAATGGACAGGCTGAATAAGCGTTTACGTCCAATCAGATCACCAAAATGAGCCATGACGACGCCACCAAGAGGGCGAAAGAAGTAACCTGCGGCAAAAATACCGTAAGTATTCAGCATCGCCCAAAAAGGACTTAAGCCACTCGGGAAAAACAGCTCCGAGATAATTTTGGCGTAAAAGACATAAATGACGAAGTCGTAGAATTCAAGTGCGCCACCGAGTGAGGAAAGTCCAAGGGTGCGTTTATCTTCACTGCTTAGACGTGCAGCTGCTTCCGTGCTGGTTATATGGGTCATTGGCGCTACAAATGATGATAAAGTTTTGATTTTAATCAATTGCTATTGATATAAAAAATCAATCTTTCTTTTAGGTATGACAACTTAAATTTATGAATAGTCCTTCATGATCTGTCTAGATATTATAGTTTTACGAAGTAAGGCAAAATTGAGAGGATGATGCCGATCAGGGTGAGCATCGTGGTATTTTCCACAAAATAGGGGAAGATCATCAGGACTAAGCCACATACCAAGGGCACAGTGACTTTTTGCTTTTTTCCATACAGAAAATAGCCTAAGCCAATAGAGCTAAACAGGACGCCGAGAAGAAGTTGGGTTGTGGTCATTATTTTATATTTATAAAAGATTTAGCCTGATTATAACCAGCTAAAATTAAAATAGGCTTAATTTTTTTGCTTATATACAGCTCGCCCTGTTGTGCAGAAAAGGTGAAATAAAAGTATCCAAAAACAGAATATTAAAGTCTGCCTTTTACCACGAAGATTTATACAAAATTTGTGGTTTAAAATAATATAGAGTTGAGCTTTATAGAAAAGTCAGGATTGAATTTATGAGCACCATTTTACCTGTTGCACAGCGTGGTGAAATCATTTTGACCTTAACAGCGGCTACAGTTGCAAAGTCGGAGCTGAATAGTGACTGGTTAAATCAACTTGCTGAAGCCATGCATACCACCATGATGCAGCGCAATGGTGTGGGTATTGCAGCCCCTCAAGTTTATGTCTCGGAACGGGTGATTATTGTCGCTTCACGCTCTAACCTACGTTATCCCGATGCGCCTGAAATGGATGCGGTGGTGATGGTAAACCCTGAAATTTTAGAAAAATCGGATGTGACTATTTTAGGTGAAGAGGGCTGTTTAAGTGTTCCAGATGAGCGTGGGCAAGTGGCACGGGCAGAAACGATTAAAGTGCGTTATCTAACATTGCAAGGTCAAAAAATAGAAATGATCTATACCGGTTTCCCTGCAAGAATTGTGCAGCATGAAGTGGATCATTTAGATGGGGTGTTGTTTACTCAGCGGATATAATTCTTCATTGTTTAATTTTTGTGCTATAAAGATAAAGTAATAAAAATTTATAAATTATAAATATAGTAATTAAGTATATGAACTTGTTTAGAAAAATATATACATTGATTTTTCATTATTGGGGCAGATTTAGATTTCACTTACTCGAATCAGATAATTTAATTATTAACTGGCCTGATTTTGATAAAGGGGTATTGCTTCTGGTTTTCGGTGCATTTTGCCAAGTCAGTGCAATTAAATGGTATCTGGTGAGCTATTTCTCAGCAGAAAATGCTGTCTGGATTAATATGGACTTTTTTTTCATCCGTATGCTCACCGTGTTTATTACTTTATTGTTTTTCATGTTGTTGGTAGTACTGAGTTTCAGATATAAGCGGAATAAAAGATTCCGTAAATTTATTTCTCATTTTTCACCGATATTTTTTGGTGGCACTATGATTTATGCAGGCTATACCGTGGGTATTTACAGCCCTGCTACCATTGCCGGATTTGTTAATATCGTTCTGATTGGCTTGGTCTTTTATTCACGACTCATCATTTATAGTATTGCGATTCCTGCTCTTATATTTACCATTATTGTTTCTTATTTAACTTTTAATGGGATAATTCGTTACGCGCCTGTGTTTAGTGATGCACTTACTCATGGGGAGTTCTATCATAATGAATTCTGGATCGGAAGTATGGCGGAAGTCTATCTGCCGATCTTGCTGGTTTCGATTTTGTTTTTTGAAATTTTGCTTTCGCAATGGCGTCGACGTGAAAGAAATATTAAAAGAATGAGCCAGACCGATGTCTTGACCAATGTATTTAATCGTCGTCATGTTGGTGAACAGCTCACCGCTTTAGAACGTAAGAAAAAAACAGCATATGCGATAATTTTACTGGATTTGGATCATTTTAAAAAAATTAATGACCAATATGGCCATGAAGTTGGTGATATGGTTTTGCAACGCGTCGCTGCAATTTTATCTGCCACGACACGGGAACAGGATATCGTGGGGCGTTTTGGTGGTGAAGAATTTATTTTGATTTTAAAAGAGCAAAATTTACAGCAAGCCATAGAGATTGCAGAACGTTGTCGTAAAATAATTGAACAGGAAGAAATTCAGCTAGAAACAGAAGAGATTTTAAAAATAAGTGCAAGTTTTGGTGTAGCACTCTCTCAAAGCCATTTAAATAAAGAACAGACCATTCGTTTGGCCGATCGGGCCTTATATTTGGCTAAACGGCAGGGCAGAAATCAGGTGAGAAACTATCTGGAGTTAAACTTAGAGCCTGCTATTTAAAGATGAATTTTTTGGAATTGCTGTCATGGAAAAAATCCAGTTTTCTTTAGGTCGAGATGCTGTCCAATTCAATGTTAACGGACAGTCGTTTAAAGTTGCTAAAGGTTTAAATGATATCGAGTCAGAAAGTATTCAATATAAAAAGCTGGATGCTTTGGCTTTAGAAAATTTAATTTATAGGGTTGAGGAAATACTGGAACAGCTTAAACTTGATTATAAAATTCAGCGAGTAGCGGACACTTCTGATGAATTTATGCAGCAGTTATTAGAACAGTTCTTTAACAATGAAACACTCATAGACCGAATAAAGCTTGAACATGCCTTTAATGAATTTGTGGAACATACTGAATATTATGTACAGCAGCACAGTAGCGAGCATTTTTATCTATTTGTGTATTTCATTTTTATACGGGAAATGATGCACCATTGGAATGTGGTCGAGATAAGAGTAGGAAAAAATCAAACCCCACAATAAACACTTAAAACAAGCCTCACGCGAATTACGCAACAACATGACAGAAACTGAGAAACTACTTTGGCCACGGCTTCGGGGCAAGAAAATTTTAGGTTTGCAGTTCTATAGACAGAAACCAATTTTAAATTTCATCGTAGATTTTTACTGTCCAGTAGCCAATTTGGTGATTGAATGTGATGGTGGGCAGCACTATACAATGGAAGGTTTAGAAGCCGATTCTATTCGTGATGTTGCTTTGGCAGAGTTAGGTTTGAGGGTGTTGAGGTTTGATAATCAGCAGATTTTGAACGAAACGGATGTGGTGGTTCAAGTAATTTATGACGTGATTACTCGGTTATTAGAATCCCCCTAAGTCCCCCTTTGATAAAGGGGGACTTCACACAAATTTAATGACGACATAGAATTCAAGGAGTTCCTCCCTTTTAAAGGGAGGTTAGGAGGGATTACATACTTTAATGAGTTGGAATAGAGGTTGAAGGGTCGAAGTGGGATTCTAATTCATTGAGTTTATCGTACAATGGCTTGCCATTAGTCATTAACAAACTAGTCTCTACAACAGCAATTCTAGAGAAAATCAATAAAAGATTATCTAGTTCATTCACTATCTCATCTACTTTAAAAGATTTAGTACGTAAAGATTTTTGATTACGTCTAAGTTCTGATATTACATCTTGTACCTTTGAGCAAGTTGTAGAATGTGACTTAGGAGATAATCCTTTTAAACTAGCTTCAGTACATCCAGCGCCGAACTTTTTCATTTCAGCAGCAGCTACTTTTAAAGTGTTATTTATTTCATGCTTTTTAACAGTTTGAAAGTATTCTTGAACAACAGTAAAGTATTTCTTGGATGTAAAAGTATAATAAACAGTTGCCCCTGTACAAACAACGGAAAGCAATGTAAGTCCTGTGTTTAATTCCATATTTAAGCTTCTAGAATTTTTAATATTTGTTCTTCGTTTAAATCGTAATTCTTATTCATTTCATTGATCCAAATATTTAGCATTCTTGAGTATCTTTTAAGCATATTACTATGTGAGTTGAACGATCTATTTTCATTTCCATATAACAGCTCATCAAATCGACCTAATTTTTTAATAAAAAAATTGGTGTATTGCATATATTGACCTTCTTCATTTCCATCAAAACCTCTAAAGATATTATAATAATGCTCAGTAACTTTAGTGGATTTGATTTTTTCAGAACTGAAGGCAATTGCTCTGTACATATCAAGGATATCTAAAACTTTTCTACATTCATCTTCAGGCATATCATTTCCTAAAGATTCAAAGCACCAAGAGTAATGTAGTGAATATCCATCTTCTAAAGCTTGTCTTAACTCTGAATAATGGGGTTGAGATTCAGGGTATAGCTTTTCTAGAATTAAGTATTGATGAATTAAATTAAGTCTTTCAATTTTAGTTAGTTGCATATTTTATTCTCAAAGGTTCTTTTAAATATTAGCAAAAATATAATAGTTGTATATAAAAAATCCCCTCAATTGAGGGGATTTTTTATCTCAAAATTATTAAATCTCAATCGAATCATCTAAGTTTGGCATTAACCAACGCTTCGCTTCATCCATTGACCAGCCTTTACGCTCTGCATAACTATCCAACTGATCCTGTGCAATCTTACCAACATTAAAGTATTCAGACTGAGGGTTGCTGTAATAGAAACCGCTAACACTTGAAGGCGGCCACATTGCAAAACTAGAAGTCAGTTCGGTACCAATGGCATTGGTCGAATCTAACCAGTTAAACAAAGTCGCTTTTTCAGAATGTTCTGGGCAGGCAGGGTAACCCGGTGCAGGACGAATCCCGACATACTTCTCTTTAATCAGTTCATCATTCGACAATTGTTCAGACGCTTGATAACCCCAGAACTCTTTACGGATACGCTCATGTAAATGCTCCGCAAAGGCTTCTGCAAAACGGTCACCTAAAGACTGAGCTAAAATTGCAGAATAATCATCGCCTTTGGCTTTGTATTCATGCGCCATTTCTTCCGCACCAAAAATCGATACCGTGAAACCACCCAAGTAATCTTCAAGCTTGGTATCTTCTGGCGCAATGAAATCTGCTAAAGAGAAATTCGGTTTACCTGAAACTTTGTCAGACTGCTGACGAGTATGTTCAAACTTGTGTGTTGCGGTTTGATTTTCATCGTAAATCGAGACCGTATCTGCACCGGTACGTTTTGCAGGAGCAAGACTGAATACGGCACGTGCATCAAAACGCTTGTTCTCTACAATATCTTTCAACATGATTTGCGCTTGTTCATACAAATCTGTTGCTGCTTCACCCACCACTTCATCTGTCAGAATTGCAGGGAACTTGCCTGCCAAACTCCAGGAGATAAAGAATGGTGTCCAGTCAAAATATGGCACCAAAGTTTCAAGCGGATAATTTTTTAGAACTTGCTGACCAAGAACATTTGGCTTAGGTGGCACATAGTTCGTCCAGTCAATTTTAACGCCATTTGCAATTGAAGCGGTATAAGTCAGTTTTGCTGCTTTTGGTTGCTTGTTGGCAATACGCTCACGTACTTTGGCATATTCTTCACGGTAACCTTTAATAAACTCGGGTTTCATTTCAGGTGAAAGCAGGGAAGTCGCAACACCGACTGCGCGTGAAGCATCTGCTACATAAATCACTGCATCATTTGAATATTGCGGGTCAATTTTTACTGCTGTATGTGCTTTAGACGTCGTCGCACCACCAATCATAAGCGGCACATGGAAACCTTTACGCTGCATTTCTTTGGCAACAAAGACCATTTCATCCAGTGAAGGTGTAATCAAACCAGATAAACCAATAATATCGACTTTTTCATCAATCGCGGTTTGCAGGATTTTTTCCGCAGACACCATTACGCCAAGGTCAACAATGTCGTAACCGTTACAGCCCAGTACCACGCCGACAATATTTTTACCAATATCGTGCACGTCGCCTTTAACGGTCGCCATCAGGATTTTCCCTTTGGTCTGACCTTCAGTTTTTTCCGCTTCAATGTACGGATTCAACCAGGCCACGGCTTGTTTCATTACACGTGCAGATTTCACTACTTGTGGCAGGAACATTTTACCTGCACCGAACAAGTCGCCCACCACGTTCATGCCCGACATCAACGGACCTTCAATCACATCTAAAGGACGAGTGGCTTGTAAGCGTGCTTCTTCAGTGTCGATATCAATATAAGCGGTAATACCTTTAACCAGAGCATATTCAAGACGCTTTTCAACAGACTGTTCACGCCATTCCAGATTTTCAGCTTCACGCTGCGCACCGCCTTTACCACGGTATTGTTCCGCGATTTCAAGTAATTTCTCAGTGGCATCCTGACCGCTTTCGCCCTGATTCTGGTTCAATACTACATTTTCAACCGCAGCTTTTAATTCAGCAGGAATGTCATCATAAATCGCCAGCTGACCCGCATTCACGATCCCCATGGTCATGCCTTGTTGAATGGCATGGTAAAGGAACACGGCATGAATGGCTTCACGAACCGGTTCATTCCCCCGGAAAGAGAATGATACGTTAGATACGCCACCAGAAATCATGGCATGTGGAAGATTTTGCTTAATCCAACCGGTTGCTTCAATGAAATCGACAGCATAGTTGTTGTGTTCTTCAATACCTGTTGCAATCGCAAATACGTTCGGGTCAAAAATAATGTCCTCAGCAGGGAAGCCGACATCATTTACCAACACATCATAAGAACGTTTACAGATTTCACGTTTACGCGCAGCCGTGTCAGCCTGACCATCTTCATCAAATGCCATGACAATAACTGCTGCACCATACTGACGGCACAGGCGTGCTTTATGTACGAACTCCTCATAACCTTCTTTTAGGGAAATCGAGTTTACAACCGGTTTACCTTGTACGCATTTCAAGCCGGCTTCAATAATTTCCCATTTTGATGAGTCAATCATCAGCGGCACACGGGAAATATCCGGTTCAGAGGCAATCAGATTCAGGAATTTAACCATCGCTCCCTGTGAATCCAGCATGCCTTCATCCATGTTGATGTCGACAATCTGTGCACCGCCTTGTACTTGATCCAAGGCAACTTCCAAAGCTTCGGTATAGTTTTCTTCACGAATCAAACGCGCGAATTTTTTTGAACCGGTCACGTTGGTACGTTCACCCACGTTGACGAACAAAGAATTTTCATCAATGTTGAATGGCTCTAAACCACTTAAACGACAGGCTGGTTTAATCTCAGGAATCTGACGCGGCGCAATGTCTTTTACTGCATTGTAGATGGCACGGATATGATCCGGAGTTGTACCACAGCAACCGCCCGTGATATTGATCAAGCCACTTTCTGCAAATTCTTTAAGAAATGCTGCAGTTTGTTCAGGGGTTTCATCATAACCACCGAAAGCATTCGGTAAGCCTGCGTTTGGATGTGCTGAAATAAAGGTATTGGCCACATCTGCAACGGTTTTAACGTGCGGACGCATCGCATCTGCACCCAAGGCACAGTTAAAGCCGATAGATAGCAAGTCGCCATGACGAACCGAGTTCCAGAACGCTTCAGCAGTCTGGCCGGTCAGGGTACGACCTGAAGCATCGGTGATGGTGCCTGAAATCATCAACGGCAATTCATAACCGAGCTGATTGAATACTTCTTTGACTGCAAAAATAGCCGCTTTACAGTTCAGCGTATCGAATACAGTTTCAATGAGCAGAATATCGACGCCACCTTCAATTAAGGCATGGGCCGCTTCAATATAGTTATCTTTCAGTTCATCAAAGCTAATGTTACGAAATGCCGGATCATTTACATTGGGCGAGATCGAACAGGTACGCGATGTCGGGCCAAGCACACCGGCAACAAAACGCGGTTTATCTGGTGTTGAATATTTTTCACAAGCCGCTTTAGCAATACGTGCTGCTTCACGGTTAATTTCCGGAACCAGTTCTTCCATGTGATAGTCAGACATTGAAACACGTGTGCCGTTAAAGCTGTTGGTTTCAATGATGTCTGCACCAGCATCTAGGTAGGCTTCATGAATGCCTTGAATAATCTGCGGTTGAGTCAGGACTAAAAGGTCATTGTTACCTTTGAGGTCAGATGCCCAGTCAGCAAAACGCTCACCCCGATAATCCGCTTCTTCTAGTTTATGGCGTTGAATCATGGTACCCATAGCGCCGTCAATAATCAGGATGCGTTTGGCGAGAAGCTCTTTCAGGGTGGCAAGCGTGGACATAAATAACCCCAATCCGATGGAATACAAAATGGGCATCATTTTAGCAGAATTACACTGCCTTTGAGGAATATTCAGCCGACATCGTGACACACAGCTTAAAATAAGCCCGTTAGTGCCGAATTTTTCATCGAATTGAAATATCAGCAGGCTATGATCGGCTACAGATAACGACAAGCTGGGTAATTTGATTATTAGAAATATCTTGTCTAAAGGTATTCATGCATTTTGAAATATTGAGGCACAAACTATTTTTAGCTTTAAATAATGCAAATTGATGGATTTAAAACAGTTCGGCTCATCAAGATAAAGTTGAATGAGTTAAATTAAGCCAATTATTGAAATTTGGCTTTATATGGCATCCTTTTGTCATATAATTGTCACAATTAAATTGAACAATAAGGGGATTTTATTATCCTCTTGAACCGTCTGCATGAATTCTAATATTCCTCCCGTCCAAGACCAGGTGCCATCAGCACCAGCAAGATCGACGAATGTGCATGTTGCTACGCCGAAATTTTTTATGCCGGTGTTTCTCACGGTTATTATTTCTACTTTGGTGTACATCGGCTTTCAACTTTCAGCTGATTTGTCACATGTCCCGACATTAAGTTTATATTCCGTTATTCTTTTAGCGACTGCGTTGTTAATTGCTTTAGGCTTTGAATTTGTTAATGGTTTTCATGACACTGCCAATGCGGTAGCGACAGTCATCTATACCAATGCTTTATCTGCCCCTGTTGCTGTGATGTGGGCAGGCTTTTGTAATTTCCTTGGAGTGATGGTGGCAAGTGGGGCAGTAGCCTACGGCATCATTGCTTTATTGCCTGTCGAACTGATTATGAATGTCGGTTCTGGTGCTGGTTTTGCCATGGTTTTTGCCATGCTGATTGCGGCGATTCTGTGGAATTTGGGTACCTGGTTCTTGGGTATTCCTGCGTCTAGTTCACATACTTTAATCGGTTCGATTTTAGGGGTGGGCATTATGAATTACCTCCTGCACATGGGTAATGGTGCCAGTGGCGTAGATATGGACCAAGTGATTAAAGTCGGTAAAGCCTTGTTGTTTTCGCCTTTAATTGGTTTTGCTTTTGCTGCAATAGTATTCTTATTGGTAAAAAAAATCTTTAAAAAGCAAGTTGAACTTTTTAAACCCCCTGAAGGCAACAAACCACCACCGCCTTTAATTCGTGCCATCTTGATTTTTACCTGTACTGGGGTAAGTTTTGCGCATGGATCAAACGATGGTCAAAAAGGCATGGGTTTAATCATGCTGATCTTGATCGGTTGTGTACCTTTGGCGTACTCATTGAATAAAAACCTGGACACCCAGCATATCCAATCATTTGAACAGTTATCTGTGCAAACTGCGGCAGTTATTTATCCAAATCATCAAGATATTCCGGATACACAAGCGCGTGAAGTGTTGACCAAGTATATTCAAACTAAAGAAATGTCACCTGAAGTGGTGCCTGCTTTGGCAAGTTTGACCGATCACTTGGGTAATCACGTTGCCAAATATGGTGATTTAAAAGATATTCCAGAAAAACAAGTTTCGACTATCCGTAATGATATGTACTTAAGCACGACTGCATTCAAGCGTTTAGATAAAACTAAGCAGCTTCCTGCAATGTCAGAAAGTCAAGCCAAGACAGTCAAGGAATACCGTAAAAACCTCGATTCATTCTTGCAATACATTCCGACCTGGGTAAAAGTTGCAGTAGCGCTTGCGCTTGGTCTTGGAACCATGGTGGGCTGGAAGCGAATTGTAGTGACTGTGGGTGAGCGTATTGGTAAAGACCACATGACTTATGGCCAAGGCATGTCAGCTGAACTGGTTGCCATGACCACTATTGCGGCAGCAGATGGCTTGGGTATGCCGGTATCGACAACACATGTATTAAACAGTGCGGTTGCAGGTACCATGGTGGCCAACAAATCCGGCTTAAACTTCCAGATGGTACGAACCATTCTTTCAGCATGGATTTTCACGCTACCTGCTACCATTTGTTTATCAGGTGGTCTGTTCTGGTTGTTCTTGCAGTTTGTTTAAGATCTCGGTTTGAAATAAAAAAGCTGCAATTGCAGCTTTTTTTTATGGCTCATACTTATTGCTCTCTCCCTTTGGGAGGAGGAATATATTCTGTATGACATGGAGAGAATTAAATATAAAATATGATTTAAGCCTCTCCCTTGCGAGCTTAGAATATATTCTGAGAATTCTCATCTCCTAACAGGAAAGGGAGTTTTTCTAAAATAATAATAATAGAGAATAATCCTATTTCCTAAACACTTTTAATAGCTTCTTGATGGGCAATTTTTCATTGGCAAAGCCATACAGTGCGGCAAAAGGCAGCGCGGTACGGGCCAAATAAGCTACACGCCATAAACCGCCATGATTGGCACCTTTCATCATCAATTCTAATGGATGACCCAAAGGTGTTTCCGGGTTGGCTACCGATTCTGGATGACGCAAGTCATAAACCCATAATGCAGCCATCAGTGCATTGGTGGTTTCCGGATTAAATGATTCCACATCAAACAGACTTGCCCCATTAAATGCGGCTTTCAATAACGGATTTTTAGTCACTGAACGGGTAGTGGTAGAAGGCGCGATATTGATGCTGACACGTTGTCCATAATGACGTGCCAGCGTTGCGCGCCATTGCTGAATTCGTTTTGCCAAAGCATAGTTTGGCCCTTGCTCAACCACCAGACAGTCTGCAATACCATATTTTTGACCATTATCAGAGCTGATTAATGCATCCAGGTTTTTCTTGAAAAAGTGCTGGGCAGAAAGCATGGAAATGCTTTCACTGATAATACGTTGCGATTTTGAGCGCTGTAGGAGCTTGAGATTTGAAGCTTCTACAACCTCTTTAGGAATGGCATAAACATCGGTTGGGGTACACATAAACATTAAACTGGTGTCAGCCTTTTGCTCACTCACGTACTGCATAATGCTGTCCATGGCCATGGATACCCGGACATGTTTTTCACCATCTAAATAGGCAATGGCTGCAAGGTCTAGCTGACGTTCACTTTGGATCAGCCAATGGGCAATTTCAGGTGTTTGAGTGAGTAAATCGGCCCCCAATTTTTCTTTTAGCGTAGCAGTTGGAGTATCTTCCGCCAATTTTTCCGCACAAGGTGCATACAGGGTTGCATTGCCTTGTTGAATGGTCTTTAAAATTCTGTCCCAAACGCGACTATTGGGTAAATCGACAGCTACAATGTTGGCTTTCCATTTGGATAGCCAGGTTAGGGGACCGGCTTCAGAACCTGCACCAAATAAGACCATAGTGCGATCAGAAAGATCAAACCATTCGGGATGGGCATGTGCCGCACGTAAAGCATCCGCATGGCTTGGTTCTATAATGCCAGCATCTTGCCAGATTTGAATTTGATCCAGTAAAGCCTGACCCTGTAATTTTTGCCCTTTATAAGGCACATACCATTCAGGGGCAGCCTCACTTTCACCTTTTAGCTGGATGGTATACAGATTGGCTGTATCGATATCCTTCATAATATCTTTAAGTAAATAGCGCTGACCATTCCTATAAAAGTCAAAGCTATGATGGGCCTTGTGCAAGCCCTGTTTGGCAATGGTAATTGGATTATTGAGAGTGCGAATACCTTGTTCAACCAAGGCCTTAAAATAGAGAGGATAATGCTTACGCCAGTTTTTTTCCCCAAGTGCATTTATAGATGACTTGTTGTCAACAATAGATAAAGCTTCAGCAATAATTTCTTTGCCTGTCTGGGAGCTGCTGGCTTTATTGCTGCTTGGGTTGATAGGGAATTGAAGACCATCTAGTGAAGTAGACATGCAAAAAATCTCGTTTTTTTTGATCATTAATATACAGATGTCTACATTATCTATGCCAAATTGATTTGATGGGTAGCATTTAATGACAAATTGTGTAAATCTTTTTCAAAAGACCCAGTAAAAAGGAGCCGAAGCTCCTTAATGTATAAGCTTTATCATTTCAGTATTATTTCGAAATGCTTTTAGCGATTTCTTTCAGCATGAATGCAGTATTATCCAGACCTGCACCTGTAATATACCAGGCATCAGCATTCACAAAAATAATCCGATTCTGTTTCACGGCTTGAGACTGCCCTAAAATAGGATGGGTTTTAATACCTTGCTTTGTAGCATATTTCTGGGTATTTACGGCGCCACGATCCAGCACAATTAAATAATCCGGATTCTGTTGAATGGCAGACTCTAACAGTTCTGCATTTTTCTTTTGGGCAGCTAAAGCCTGTATTGATCCAGCTTCAGGTCGAGCGGCATCGGTTTTTTCAGTCAGGGGAAGAACAGATTTAAAACCCGTTAACTCATAGATAAAACCAAAACGGTCATTTGCTGCATGCGGCATATAATGATCTCCAACAGCAAAGAGCATCATTGCTGATTTACTTGCAGTCTGTTGCTGCACTTTTTGTTGTAGCTGTTCCAAATCTTTTAATTTTTTATTGGCAATATTTTCACGCTTAAAGGCTTTAGCAAGATTCAAGGTGCGATTTTTCAAATCAGTCATGTACTGGTCGGTATTGGGAGAAAGGTCGACCGTTGCGGCAATCGGTTGCAAGCTTTCAAGCGTTTTCGCTGAACGACCCCCTACAAAAATTAAATCGGGTTTTAACTGTTTTAATTGAGCCAAATCAGGTTCAAAAAGACTGCCTGCTTTAACAAATTGTGCTTGATTATATGAGGTCAAGCTGCCAGTAAATGTAGTTTTAGGTACAATTTGAGCCTGAATATTTAAAGCATTTAAAGTATCTAAAATGGAGAGGTCATACACTGCAATTTTTTTTGGCGTTTGTTTGAGTTCAATGTTTTGCTTGTTGGTTGCCAGATTAAAACTTGCACTATGCGCCAAACCATTTAATCCCACTGAAGCCAAAATGGCGCTTAAAAATAAAACTCTAGTATTCATTCGCAAGTCATGTTCTCTTAAATTTGTGCAAAAGAGTAGCAGAGAATCGAATATCGTTAAATAATAATCATTAACAAATGGAAATTATTTTATTTTTATTGGAAAAAAGACGCTGAAAATTCAGCGTCTTGGACTATTCATAGCTGAACAAATTAGCTTAGAAAGGTAATTGCATCAACTTATTCAAAAAGTGGGGCACTATACGAGGCTCAAGAATAATAGTCATGATTACCCCATAAGCCGCACCCCATAAATGTGCACTATGGTTGATGTTGGAATTGCCACGTTTGCCTGACCAGATACTGTAAGCGACATATAAAACTGCAAAAATAATTGCCGGTACAGGAATAAAGAATACAAAAATCAGTTTCCACGGCTCAAATAAAATATAAGCAAACAAGACTGCCGAAACCGCACCGGAAGCGCCTAGACTTGCCCAACGATGGTCATTTTTATGTTTGAGATAACTCGGAACAATGGCAACAATCAAGCCGCCTAAGTAGAACAATACAAAGCCAAGATCAAAAAAATACTGTCGGTAAAAACTTTCAATCACGCTCCCAAAAAAGAATAGCGTAATCATATTAAAGATCAGATGTGCGCCATCGGCATGAACAAAACCATGGGTGATAAAGCGGTCATATTGTCCACGCTGCATCGCAGGGGGCCAAAAAATAAGCCGGCTCATGACCTTCTGATTTGAAAATGCAATCAGTGAAACAGCCACTGTAATCAGGATCAGGCAAACAGTATGGTTAAAAGGTAAATCTAGCATAAAGTGAAAGTTCAACTTTTAAATATTTATAACTAATAATGCCATTAAATGAAGTGTTAAGATGAACTTTTATAATAATTCCGACAATTTTAGTTGAATTTTTTTTATTACCCCGCATCTTCAGTTAAAATGATAACTTCAGCTTGAGGAAATATGATTATGTCGACTGATAACATCAGCGCTGCAGTTGCAGAAGAAATTCCAAATTTATTGATTACGCCAACGGCACAAGAGTATTTGTTTGATTTGCTTGATAAACAGAATACCCCGGGCATTGCTGTACGTATTTTTGTGGAAAATGCAGGTACGCCTCGTGCTGAATGTTGTATGGCATATAGTGCACCTGAAGAAGTGATTCCTACAGACTATAAACAAGATTATCCAAACTTTGCCGCATATATTGATGCGCCATCAATTCCATATTTGCTGGATGCGGTGATTGATTACAATAAAGACCGTTTTGGTGGTCAATTGACATTCCGCGCACCGAATTCAAAAGTGCCACGCGTAGGGGCCGATGCTTCGATTGAAGAGCGTATCACTTATGTACTTCAGTCTGAAATTAACCCGGGTCTTGCAGGTCATGGCGGTAACTGTGCTTTAGTTGAAATTATTGAAGATGAAGAACATGGTTTAACTGCTGTATTGAAATTTGGTGGTGGTTGCCAAGGTTGTTCATCAATTGACTTGACCTTGAAACAAGGTGTTGAAACTACTTTAAAACAACATGTTCCCGAGTTGTCACGTGTGGTTGACCAAACTGACCACAGTAATACTGAAGGTGCTTACTTTAAGTAAAAATCTGAAAGTACTTTAAAAATAACCTCCTTTATGGAGGTTATTTTTTGCTTAAAATATAATTGATATTGAGAATAGTTATCAATACTAATTGCAATACGTTTATTGTTTGTTACAATGTGCAACGAAAATTTCATTACTTATCTATTATTTTGCCACTTGGGGAAACTTGAATGACCAAGCGTATTGTTCAATCTGCACTGTCACTTTCAATTTTATCTGTTCTCACTTCAGTTACATTTGCAGCCGATCAAAACACAACTATTGTTGCTAATCCGGTCAAGTTAGAAACAATAGTTGTTACAGCAGCAGGCTATGAACAGGATGTAAGTAAAGCTCCCGCATCCATGACTGTGATTACCAAGGAAGAACTAGAAGCAAGACAGTATAATGATATTACTGACGTACTCAGAAATACGCCGGGTGTGGTGATTTCGGGAGCCGGTTCTGCACAAACGATCAGTATTCGTGGTATGAGTTCAAGTTACACATTATTTTTGGTTAATGGCAAACGTCAATCTTCTAAAGACGTGAATCCAAATGGCGATGACAGTGGTTTTGAAAAAAATATCTTACCGCCGATTGCATCGATTGAACGTATTGAAGTGATTCGGGGACCTGCATCTACCTTATATGGCAGTGATGCTATGGGGGGGGTAATTAATATCATTACCAAAAAAGTCAGTGATGAATGGTCGGGAACGGCTGAACTGGGAACGGTTTTACAAGATTCGAATAATTCTGGAGATATCAAAAATGCTTCGGTCTATCTAACCGGGCCTTTGATTGAAAATAAACTGGGCATGCAGCTTGGAGTGAATAAGCAAAAACGCGAAGAAGACAGTTATGTAGGCGGTTTCCGCGGTACGGAAGTGGAAAGCCTAAATTCTCGACTGACTTATTTAATCAATGATAATCATGACCTGGAATTTGATGCAAATTTCACAAAACAGGAATCTGAATCTACTGCGGGTCAAACCATTCTCAGTACGGGAGCAGATTCATACGGTCGAAATTATCGGGAAGTCTTTGGTTTAACGCATAATGGCCGATATAGCGATGTGTTGAACAGCAGTTCTTATATTCAATATGAAAAATCAAAAAATCCGGATCGTAAAAATACCACGTCAGGTTTAAGCGGAATTGAGCTTGAAACTTGGCTTGCCAATACACAGTGGAATTGGCAGTTAAGTAATCATAATTTAATTTCGGGTCTATATTTTAAAAATGAGTCATTGCTTGATAAAGCAACCAATCAAAATCTAGAGATGCCGGTGACTGAATTAGACCGTTGGGCATTTGCAGTTTTTGCAGAAGATACCTGGTCTATTACCGATACTTTTAACTTAACCACAGGTTTGCGTTACGATCACGATGAAAATTACGATGGTAACTTCTCGCCCCGTTTGTATGGGGTGTATAACCCGACAGATGCATGGACATTTAAGGGTGGGGTATCTAGCGGTTATAAACAACCCGATTTAAGACAATCATCAAGTGATGTACATTCTGTGACCGGTAAAGGCAGTGCCTTTATTATGGGTAATGATAATTTAAAACCGGAAAAATCATTGAGTTATGAACTTGGAACCGCTTGGCAGGGTGACAAGTCTAAAGCTTCCTTAACTGCATTCTATACTGAATATAAAGATAAAATTACTGAAGTACGCGATTGCTCATCTCCCAATGGGAATAACAGTGATTCGGCAACCTGGACATGTGCCGACCCATTTGGCCGCATTGATTCAGCGACGGGGAATGTCCGTTTGTGGAACTTTATCAGTTCAAGAATTAATGTAGATGAAGCTACCATGCAAGGTGTGGAGGCTTCATTTGATACCGAGCTGGCGGAAGGGGTGAATTTAAACACCAACTACACCTATACCGAAACCGAGCAGAAATCAGGTGATTTAAAAGGTCAGCCCTTAAATCAAATGCCAAAGCATATGTTTAATGCAACTGTGGATTACAATCTCAATGATGCTTTGGATGTCTGGACACGCTTACATTATCGTAGTGAAACATCTTCTTATTTAGGTCGTACTTCAATGTCTGAGCCAACACCAGCATATCAATTTCTAGATGTTGGTTTTAATTACCAATTTACTCCAAGCTTAAAAGGCAAATTTGGCGTTTATAACATCCTGGATGAAAAAGCAGAAGATGCAGATGGCGATCAGGTTTTAGATGGCCGCCGTTATGGCATCAGTTTTGTTGCCAATTTCTAATAAGTTGACTAAAGAAAAAGCCGCTTGAAGCGGCTTTTCTCATGACTGGATATTTAAAATCTTCTGTGCAGTTTCTGCATAATAAAACTTTTCTAAATATGCGCGTGCACGCATGCGTAAGTATTCAGATGAAACCAACTTTTGAATTACAGGATTTAGTAAATGCTGCAATTCATGCTGAATTAAAGCCTCATCAATATTTAAGTCACGCATTAACAAGTCAAAACTACGTTCCTGATTACGGGTGTACCAGGCATAGATACCATCATTAACTTGCTGTTTTAGGTATTCTGTCTGGCGCAGATGATCCCAAATTTCATGCCCTAAGCCCACAGTATGAGGTAGGTCTTGAATTTCAATATAATTCTTTAAAACCGTTAAAGGCAGATCTTTAATTTTATGCCACAGATTGGCTTGGAAGTGATATAGCTTTTCATCATCAAAATGTTGATTTAACACATGCTCACTCATTTGACTGAGCTTTAAAATATTCTTTTGTAGATAATGGCCGATAGTTTCATCCAGATTTGAGTCAGTCACGGTTTCTAAAACCGATTTGCCCATTTTCATAAAACGCGACACACCCGGAACCCGTTTTGCCATCACCGAATTATCCAGATAATCCTGTATTGAATGTTGAATTAACTGTGTGATCATGGCTGAAAAAGCAGAGCTGTTGACCACAGTTTTAATCAGACGTTGACGATGACCACTTTTACTCGCAACATATTGGGCAATTTTATCGACGGTTAATACCGGAATTACATCTGCAATTTGCGTGTTTTCATTGGCAGGATGAATTAAAACAAAACGAAAATGTTCGGTAATTTGCTCAATTAAAAAGTGGCTCGCAGGGGTGGCTAAAACCTGCTTTTGCAATAGTGCATTGATTTGTTCAAATGACCAGATATCCTGCAAGGTCTGTTTTCTAAACCACTGATAGAAATTTAAAAATTCGCTTTGAATAGTGGCAGTATGTGAAAATTCTTGTTCTAAAAATTCAAGATGAGCTTCGATCAATTGCTCAATCATCGGATGTTTCGGCATACTGTCTCTATAAGCTAATTTAAAGGGATAAGTTTATCAGCAAGTGGATTTTTTAACTTTTGGGTTTTGGATAGAAAAGGTAAATAGTGGTCCGCCACTTGTTGTTCTGCTTCTAAAATAGGCATATGCCCAACATTATTTAAAATAACAGGCGTTTCGGCACGCTTCAATAAAGATTGTAATTCATTTGCCGCTTCCACATTAATAATTTTATCTTGCTTGCCCCAAAGAATGAGCGTGGGGGCTTCAATGGTTCGTGTCAGTCGAGCAAAGGATTCCGGGGTATAAATACGACTTAGGGTGATTAATTGATCAATCATTTTACGGGATTGCAATGATTGAGAGATCAGTATTTTTTCTTGGGCTTTTTTAAAATAAATGGGTAAATCCGGTGGATTCTGCATGACTTGAGCCATGACATCGTCTAAATCCCCCGGTTTGGACACAATCAGATGCTTTAAAAAATAAGGGTCTTTGGTATAGGCAGTATTGGCCTGTTTATAAATGCCAGCACTATTGAGTAAAAAAAGACTTTGCGTATCAAATGGATATTGTGATGCGTAAACAGTTGCAATTGAGCCGCCTAGCGAGTGACCTGCAATATTCAGCTTGTCCTCCACATCAAGGGCTTCAACAAAACGGCGCAAGCGTTCCGTGACATTGGGAATAGACAGATCAAAATTATCCGCAACTTTGGTTTCACCATTGCCTGGCAGGTCTGGAATAATTACGTGATAATAAGGGGTTAAAAAATGTGCCACGCCATTCCAGTTGTCACGATTTCCCGCCAAGCCATGAATAAGCAATACCGCAGGTTTATTGCTGGAGCCACCTTCACTGTAGCTCCAAGTAATATCATCAATTTTAATCGTTTTACTGCGTAAGCCGGCCGCGCTACGTTCTTTCACTAAATAATTTTCGAATGAAGGTTGAGCAACGAAGATTTTTTTATTTATAGTTGCATGAGAAAAAAGCGGCACACTGATTGAAATGGCTAAGCAGGCCATCTGCAAACAGCGGGATAAAGTCGAGTGAGGCTGTGTCATTGATCATTATCCTTATGTGTAAATGACGGTCATTTTGCTAACTTACCCTTTAAAAACCATCTGATTTTGACTGCATTTTATTTTTTTTAAAATGTCTGTATTTTATTGTAAGTATTATCGTAGAAATGTCACTTAATTGTTTCTTGAAGTCCGTTACGTGAAGCTATAAAAGTGTGCACCAGATCAAATTTATGAGCGAAATAAAATATTTTGTAACTTTGTTATTAATTAATCAGCTATTCTTTTTGCAAGTGACATTCCAATTTCATCGCATTAAAATATTGCAACTTCAAACATTGGAAGACCAGCATGCTAACAGCAGAAGAAGCTTTAGATCGTTTAAAAAAAGGGAACCAGCGTTTTGTATCAGGGGAAACGACACACCCCAAACAACTGTCACATCAGCAAAGGGCAGAGATGGCAGAAAATCAAAACCCCTTTGCCATCGTTTTGGGCTGTTCAGATTCTCGTGTTCCTGCGGAAATGGTATTTGACCAGGGTCTAGGCGATTTATTTGTGATCCGTGTGGCAGGGAATGTGGTTGCACCCTCACAGGTAGGCAGCGTGGAATTTGCTGCAGAACGTTATGATTGCGCTGTCGTGATTGTATTAGGACATAGTCATTGTGGCGCTATTCAAGCGACCATTGATACCTTAATGAATCCGGATCATCCACCCTCATTAAATCTGATGTCTATTGTAAACCGTGTTCGCCCATCGGTTGAAACATTGATGCAAACTGAATTGAAAAACGATTTATCTAAACTCTCGAAACATGCAGTTCGTTCTAATGTCTTTGCCTCTGTAAATCAGCTGCGTCATGGTTCTGCGGTTTTAGAATGCCTGATTGCCAAAGGGCAGTTGAAAATTGTCGGTGCAGAATACTCTTTAGAAACGGGTGAAGTCACTTTCTTCGATTTCTAAGCAAAAGCAGTTTAAAAAAGCCAGCTTACACGCTGGCTTTTTTATTAATTATTTAAATAGTGTGAAAAACTAACGTTTGGTATGCAAATTGCTCTTGATCTGAAATCTTTTATATTTCTTAGGTGATAAAGTGGAATTTGTGCAATTTAGGTTCGCAGTGCTCGTTATGGCGGTTTCGTTTGGTGCTTCAGCGCACACATATAGTCCCGAGGAATTGACGATTAGTCAATTGCATCAAGCTGTTAAGGAGCAAAAAACTACTTTTAAGCAAACCATGCAAAATTACTTAGATGTGATTGCAGCTAATGATCAGAAAGGCGCAAAGCTCAACAGTATTATTAGCATGAATAAAACTGCATTGGCTGAAGCAGAAGCCGCCGATAAAGCCTTTAAAAAAGATGGAACATTAAAGCCATTGCAAGATGTACCAGTACTGCTGAAAGATAATGTGGATACTGCAAACTTGCTAACCACAGGCGGTTCAATCAGCTTAAAAGATAATGTACCTGAGCAAAATGCATTTATCGCGCAGAAAATAAAAGATGCAGGTGCAATTGTGATTGCGAAAACCAATCTGCATGAGTTTGCAGTTTGGGGTGAAACCCGCAGCTCAATGCAAGGTCAGACCTTAAACCCTTATGATTTGACTCGTACACCCGGCGGTACAGGTGCTAGCGTGGCTGCAGGATTTGGCTTGATCGGTATTGGTACAGACACGATTAACTCTATCCGTTCACCAGCATCTGCCAACAGCTTAGTTGGTCTAAGACCAACCATTGGCCTAGTGAGTCGTTCAGGTATTATTCCTTATTCATTTACCCAAGACACTGCAGGACCAATTACCCGTACCGTTGAAGATGCTGCACGTACCTTGAATATCATCACTGCATACGATGAAAAGGATAGTATTACAGCTTTGGCGAAAGACTTAAAAATTGATTATACCCAGTCGCTTAATACCGAAGGCTTAAAAGGAAAACGCATCGGCGTGCTGAACAGCTTCTTTGGTACTGACGAAGTGCATAACCCAAGCCAGTCAATGAGGTGATCCGCAATTCAATTAAGCAGATGAAGCAGGACGGTGCAGAGATTATTGAATTGGATACACCAGTGAATGCAGATGCGCTAGTAAAGAATGTTAGTGTGCATTTGTATGACTTAGAAGAAGACTTAAATACCTATTTGGCAGATCATCCGAAGAAGAAGCCGGTAAGCAATTTAAAAGCGTTGATTCAATCAGGAAGATTTGACTCAGGAATTAAAGCAAATATTGAAAAAGCGGTAACTTTATCAAAGCAATCAGAAGATTACACGCAACGTTTAGCTGCGCGAGAAAAATTGCAGCAAGACATGATTAAGCTAATGACAGAAAACAAGCTAGATGCAGTGGTGTTTCCTCATCAAAAGCGTTTAGTGGTGCCGGTAGGTGAAACGCAAGTAGAACGTAATGGCGTTTTAGGTTCCGTTACTGGCTTCCCGTCAATTGTGATTCCAGAGGGCTTTAGCCCAAAAATGGAAACAGCACCTATTGGTGTGCCAGTGGGCTTGGAAATCTTTGGACTGCCCCTGACCGAAGGCAAGCTAATTGAAATTGCATATGGTTATGAGCAACAGTATCCAATGCGTCAAAAGCCAGTTCTAAAATAATTTATAATTCATTTCCAAAGCAGAACAAGGTACGAAACGGGAATTTGCACCTTGCCTTAAAAGGTGCTTTATAGAGCGCCTTTTATATAGGGATAGGCATTGTTCAGTAAAATGTTTTGTGCGCTGGCGTTCGGGTGAACTAAATCCTGTTGCATCAAGTTTTTCTTGCCGGCAATTCCTTCTAAAAAGAAAGGCATTAATTTTACTTTATATTGTTGACTCACAATCTGGTAATTTTTTTCAAAGGCATTGCTATAGGCTGTACCGTAATTCGGCGGGATTTTCATTCCAAAAACAATCACTGTGGCTTTAGCTTTCTGACTTTGTTGAATGAGATGAGCCAGATTTTTTTGAATCAATAGCGGGGATTGACCCCGTAAACCATCATTTCCACCTAACTCAATCACTACAACATGCGGTTTATGAATTTGCAATAATTTAGGCAACCGCGCCAAAGCACCGCTGGTGGTTTCACCACTGACACTGGCATTGACCACTTTATGTTGTTTCGGATACTGTTGCTCTAGACGTTTTTGTAATAAATGCACCCAACCTTGCTGTGCCTGAATTCCATAACCCGCGCTAATACTGTCACCCAGAATCATAATGGTTTTAGCAGACACCATCACCGGAGCAAGACACAGGCTGAACATCGCCAAGCAAGCAAATACACGAGTTCTTAAATTGCGATTTTGCATATAGGGATTTTATGACCCAAGTTACGAGCGACCCTTCCATCATGCCACAAGTGATTATTTCTGCCCAGCAACTGACACAAAAGATAAAACTTGTACAAAAAGAACTGTGCATTTTTGAAAATTTAAACTTTGAAATCCAGACGGGTGAACAAGTGGCTATTACCGGACGTTCAGGTTCAGGGAAATCGACCTTGCTTGGAATTTTAGCCACTCTGGATCAAGCCAGCTCAGGGCAATTGGTGGTGTGTGGAGAGTCTGTCGCTGAATTAAATGAAGAACAACGTGCGTTGGTACGTTTAAAATATATCGGTTTTGTATTTCAGTCTTTCCAGTTATTGCCGCATTTAACAGCAGTAGAAAACGTGATGTTACCGCTGCGCTTACAGAACAATTTTAATTTTGCAGCTGCTGAGAAAAAGGCATTGGCCCTACTTAAAAAAGTCGGTTTAGAACGTCAGGCGACCCAAACTCCCAAAGTGCTGTCGGGGGGCGAACAACAGCGTGTGGCCATTGCACGTGCTTTAATTAGCGACCCGAAAATCATTTTCGCAGATGAGCCTACAGGTAACCTAGACACACAAACCGCCAGTGAAATTGAGCAATTGTTATTTCAGCTGAACCGTGAATTTGGGACGACCTTAGTTTTGGTAACCCATAATCCAAAACTGGCCGAGCAATGTCAGCGACATTTTGAATTGCTGGATGGTCATCTAATTGAACATCGTAACGGTGAGGGCTGAAATGAATCCACTCTTTCGACCTTTACTGACCCAGAGTTTTAAAAGTACAGGCGTTTACTTACTGATCATTGCTCTAACTTTGGCGATCAGTGCAACTACGGCACTAAAGTTTAGTAATGAACAAATCCAAAATGCCGTAGCATTACAGGCTGCTGAAATGCTGGCAGGCGATTTGGTCCTGAGCGACAATCAGCCGCTTGAACACAAGTGGCACGACAAAGCCAATCAATTGTCACTGCAACAATCTGAAGTCACCACCTTCAGTTCGATGGCGCATACCCATGAGCAATTTGTCATGGTCAATGTGAAAGCCATTGATGATGCCTTTCCTTTGCGCGGAGAAATTCGGGTTGTGCCCCCAGCAAAGAAAATTCAGCCAAGAGAGGTTTGGCTCAGTAATCGTGCCATGGATTTGTTGCATGTCAAAGTCGGGGATAGCCTTAATATTGCCGATGGAACCTTTAAGGTCACTGCTGAAATTGAACATGATTCCAATCAGGAACTGGGCTTTTCCGGCTTTTCACCTACGGTGATTATTTCCCAAGCCGATGTTGCACGTACCAATGCCATTCAAATTGGCAGTCGGGTTGAATACCGTTTATTGATGGCAGGGTCTGCCCAACAGACCAAACAGTTTGAACAAGATTTCAACCAGCTGCATGGGTCTGCTCAAAGCAAAATAGACAATGAACAGAATAGTCTAAAGTTACGTAATGCCAGTGAAGGCAATACCCGTTTAATGAAGCCGATTGCCAATCTAGATACCTTCCTACAACTTGCCAATATTTTGACCATTTTACTGTGCGGCATTGCGATTGCCTTAACCAGTCAGCGTTATGTGCAGCAAAATCAGGATAATATTGCGCTAATGCGCTGTATTGGTGCCACAAAAAATCAAATTCTGAGTGCATATCTGACTTTGTTGGGTGTGGTCTTAATTGTCGCAATGGCGATTGGTAGTCTGGCAGGGGTAGGGCTTGGCTATGGTTTATTGCAATTGATGCTAAAACTGATTCCACATCTGCAAATTCAGTTTTCTGCCTTGGATATGCTGCTTGGTCCCTTACCGATTGCCATGCTGACCAGTGCTGTGGTGTTGCTGGGTTTTATCGTTCCAAGTTTATGGCAATTACTGAATACACCACCTATTCGGGTGATTCGCCAACAAGAAAAATCTGTGCAGTCTATGCTGTGGATGTTGTTGATGGGCACAGCCAGTCTGGTGCTGTTTAGTGTGGTGCTGACTGAGAATATAGTGCTTACCGCATGGGTCATAGGGGCAATGATCATCTTGTGTACTGTGTTGTATATGCTCATTTGGGGCAGCTTAAAATTAATTAAAAGTCTGAAATGGTCCATTTCAGCCTATGTCCGCGCGCCTTATCAAACCGCCTTTCAAATTACTGCTTTGGCCCTGGGTCTCAGTTTAATTACGGTTTTGGCCGTATTGCGAACGGACTTACTCGAGCGCTGGCAGCAACAATTACCGGAAGGTACGCCGAATCAATTTGTTTATGGTTTGCCGCCGTTTGATATGCCTTTATTCAAAGCCCAGATTGAGCAACATAGATGGCCAAGCACACCTTTATATCCAAATATTCGTGGGCGATTGGTGGCAAAGAACGATCAACCTTTTTCTAAGGAATTGCTGGAAAACAATAACTCTTTACGCCGTGAACTCAATTTAACCCAAACATCCGAATATCCTGCGGACAATAGAATCGTACAGGGAACTTCAGCATTGAGTCATGTCGGTGATGTATCGGTGGAAGTGAAAACTGCGGAAGAGCTGGGCATTAAAATAGGCGATCGACTGACTTTTAGTTTGCCTGAAGGATTAGTTCAAGCCAAAGTCATTAACTTGCGTAGTGTCGAATGGGAAAGTTTTAGTCCGAATTTTTTCTTTATTTTTGTACCCAAAACCATGGATGAAAATGCGGGCAGTTATTTAGGCAGTTTTTATGTGCCCGAACAGGATAAAAAACAGCTGGTTTCCGTGATTCAGCAATTTTCCAATACGGTTTTTGTTGATGTCAGTTTGATTCTGGATGAAGTTAAACGTGTGGTGAATGTGCTGGTGCAAATTATTACCATACTCGCGCTATTGGTCAGTGTCTCTGGCATTTTGGTTTTAATTGCCTGTTTGAACCTGTTGATGGATGAACGCAAACGTGAGGTGGCTTTATTGCGCTCATTTGGCAGTTCTAAACAAAAATTAAAACAGATGATGACTGTAGAGATCGGCTTTATTGGATTTATGGCAGGTGTAGTTTCATGCTTCTTTGCAGAAGTGATTAGTGCGATTGCCAGCTATAAAATGAATTTACTGATTCAGGCACATTGGGAGATCTGGCTGATTTTACCCATTTTAATGACCGTGGTGTGTGCCTTGATTGGACGCTATCGCTTGAGTTATTTGTGTGATATTCCACCATTACAAAGTTTGCGCGAGATGAATCATTAAACAACTCATCTCAACTCAATAATAGCGCTTAACCGGGTAGTTTATTCACCTTAAAAATTCAGCTGTGCGCGCATGGCTGCAAGGATTTGACGCCAAACAGGTTCAAGGATTTGAACCTGTTGCATGCAGTAATCATAAAATACATAGCAGCTTACTACACCGACAACTAAACCTAGAGTAAAGCCTAAATTAGGTTTATGCACCCGTTGTCCAAGATACCAAATAGCAGCCAATACCGCACCCATCAGCAGGCCGCCAATATGGGCAGCATTGTTAATACCCGGCATGGTAAAGCCAATCAACAGGTTAATTCCCATGACCATGACCAAGGTTTTTTTATCTAAAATAAAGCGTTGTTTTGGTAAGATGGGCAATAAAGACAAGATGGTTAAAGCACCGCCAATCCCCATGACTGCGCCAGAAGCACCGGCACTGACCGTCGGGAAAAGTTTGGGGTCATTAGTTTGCAGCAGTTGAAAGGTATTTTGAATATCGATAAAGCCACTGAGCAAACTTCCCATCAGACCGGCAAGAATATATAAACCCAAATAATAGAATCGGCCAAAAAGCTGTTCCGCCACACTGCCGAAAATATACAGTGCCCACATATTGAGCATCAAATGGATCAAACCAAAATGAAAAAACATGCTGCTAAACAGGCGAGTGGGTTCCTCTAAAAAGGTTAAAGGTGCATAATCAGCTCCCCAACGAATAGCATCGACCAGACTTGGGCTGTTAATATTGACGCCTGTGAGCACTTGCCAGAGAAATAAACCGACATTAATGGCAATAAAAACTGCAGTCAGCCACCAAAGGTGAACCTCGGGTTTAGTTCGAATGGAAGGAGGTGAGAGTTCAGCCATGCTATTCTTTTATAATCTTTGCTATATTCAGCTTCAAGCTTAGCACGAAAAAAACAGATATTTTGGAGTAACTCACTGACATGAAAGCTTTTATTGTTCGTAGTTTGTTAATACTTGTCAGTTTGATACTTTTGATACAACTTTGGATTTTTGCAAGTCTGGTGTGGTGGCGCACCCATCCGGTTGACACCACCATGATGATGCGTCTGGATTATTGGTCTGAACCCTCTAAGCCGATCAAACACCAATGGCGCGATTACGATCAAATCAGTGACTATCTCAAAAATGCAGTCGTTGCCGCAGAAGACGGTAAATTTTTGCAACATCACGGTTTTGACTGGGCGGGAATGCAATTTGCCTTAGAGCGCAATAAAGACAAAGGCAAAGTGGTGGCCGGCGGGTCAACGATTTCACAGCAGTTGGCGAAGAATCTATTTTTATATAACAAGCGTTCATTTCTGCGCAAAGGCCAAGAGGCCGTGGCGACCTGGATGATGGAGCGTGTTTGGACAAAAGAACGTATTTTAGAAGTCTATTTAAACTCGGTTGAATTTGGCGACAATATTTACGGTGTGGAAGCGGCAACCCAACATTATTTTGGTAAAAGTGCGAGAAGTTTAAGCCGTGAACAAGCCGCCTTTTTAGCAGCCATTTTACCCAATCCAAAATATTACCAAGACCACCGTGATGACCGAAAACTGCAATACCGTAAACGTATGATTCAAAAATATATGCGTTATAGCAATATTCCCTAATGAGAGACTGGACTAAAAAGCCCAAATTTTTGGGCTTTTTTTATGAAATTGTCATAATTTTGAAGCATACTTATGAAGATACGGATCACTTTCGAATAATCATAGGTTAGGTATGAATACTGCAGCAGGCGCATCTCCTACACAAACAGAATATACATATAACGATCGTTATATTAATCGTGAACTTTCTATTCTAGATTTCCATCTCCGTGTATTAGAACAGGCGGTTGACCCACTGCATCCTTTACTTGATCGCATGAATTTCTTGCTGATTTTCTCGCGTAATCTGGATGAGTTTTTTGAAATCCGATTCGCTGGATTGATGGAACAGCTCGATTTGGGCAATGAAAGTCACAGTCCGGATGGGTTAACCCCAAAGCAAGTGTTAGAGATTATTTCTAAAACTGCGCATGCAGCGATTGACCGTCAGTATCGTATTTTAAATGAAGAAATTCTGCCAAAGCTGCGTGAAGAAGACATCTGTTTTTTACGTCGTGGTGAACTTACCCCGGCTCAATCTGCCTGGGTTAAAAAGTATTTCCAAGAGCAAGTCGCTCCAGTACTGACGCCGATCAGTCTAGATCCGGCTCATCCATTTCCGCGTCTAGTCAACAAAAGCCTAAACTTTATTGTGACCTTGGAAGGGAAAGATGCCTTTGGTCGTCAGATTGATCTGGCGGTCGTTCCTGCACCGCGTTCATTACCACGTGTGGTACGTTTACCGGATGAACTCACTGAGGGCAAAGAACATCATGTGATGCTATCTGCGATTATTCATGAGCATGTCTCTGATTTATTTCCCGGCATGACGGCGACAGGTTGTTATCAATTCCGTGTCACACGTAATGCAGATTTGGCTTTAAATGAAGATGTCGAAGACTTGGCCAAAGCCCTAAAAGGGGAATTGAACTCACGCCGTTTTGGTCGTGCAGTACGTCTGGAAGTCACCCATAATTGCCCTGAACATATTTATAACTATTTGCTGGATGAATTTGATCTGGAAAAAGATCAACTTTATAAGGTCGATGGTCCGGTGAATCTTGCCCGTTTATTGTCAAATTTTAAACGTCCACATTTACGTTATGATTCACATACACCGATCATTCCAAAAATTCTAAAGAAGTCGGAAAATATTTTCTCTGCTATGCAGAAGCAGGATATTTTATTACATCATCCATTTGAATCATTTGCACCCGTGATTAATTTGTTACGTGAGGCAGCACGTGATCCACAAGTGCTTGCGATCAAGCAAACCTTATACCGCAGTGGACCGGATTCTGAAATTGTTCAAGTGCTTGCAGAAGCGGCACGAAATGGGAAAGAAGTCACAGCAGTAATTGAATTACGTGCGCGTTTCGATGAAGAATCGAATATTGAAGTCGCAAATGTACTGCAAGAAGCCGGCGCTGTAGTGGTGTACGGCATTGTCGGCTACAAAACCCATGCCAAAATGATTCTGGTGGTGCGCCGTGAGAACAATAAGCTAGTGCGTTATGTGCATTTAGGTACAGGTAACTATCATGCAGGCAATGCCCGTATTTATACTGACTACGGCTTGCTGACCACAGATAAAGAGTTGTGTGAAGATGTGCATCGCATTTTTCAGGAATTAACGGGTATGGGTAAAATGGCGAAGCTGAAAAAACTTCTGCATGCACCATTTACTCTACATGCGCAACTGATCAATTTTATTGATGAAGAAATTGCTAATGCTAAAGCAGGCAAGCCCGCACAAATTATTGTCAAAGTAAATGCCTTAACTGAAAGGCAGCTGATCAACAAGTTATATGAAGCCTCACAAGCGGGTGTAAAAATTGATTTAATTATTCGCTCAATTTGCTGTTTACGTCCTGGTTTACCGGGGCTTTCAGAAAATATTCGTGTGCGTTCAATTGTCGGGCGTTTTCTGGAACATACCCGGGTTTACTATTTTGGTAATAATGGTAACGCGCGGATTTACTGTTCAAGTGCCGACTGGATGGATCGTAATTTGTTTAATCGTGTTGAAGCCTGTTTTCCAATTGAAGATCCAGCCCTGAAAAAACGGATTTATCAGCAAGGTTTACTGACGTATTTGAAAGACAATCAGCAAGCATGGTTGTTGCAAGGAGATGGAAACTGGGTTCGTGCACAGGTTGCAGAAGGCCAAGAACCGCATAATGCACAAAGAATATTATTGGATATCATCAAATAATTCCTTCAACTTTCAAAGAAGAAATAAAGGAGTCTCTGGACTCCTTTATTTTTATACAACAGAAATATTGAAAATAAAAAATCCAACTTTCTAAGCATGCAATTTTCCTGTAAGTGTTTTTAATAGAGCCTTCAATTTTTTGAAGAGAAGTCGAAGTCTGTTCTGTGACATGCGGTAGGTTAAAATCCACTGATACCAAATTTAGAATTTTATATTTGATTGCGCTAAAACATGATGGATCGGCGCTCTACCGTACAGAATACCTTTAATGTTATTTAATAAGTCTGTCTCAGTATTTACATAAAAAATAATCCTGCGCACTGTCTAAATAGCCTTTAACAGTAAAGAGGTCTATGGTTGGCCAGGATCATTATCCTGCTCGTATCGGAAGAGAAATTTTGAGTTGCTTGATAAATGTAAGCGTTGCTGTTTGATTGAGGGATAATCTATCGAAATCAGGTTGGGCAAATGTGGTTATGATAAGTAGTCAGCTTCAATAAGATGAGTCATGCTCATCATTAATTCTGTAGGATAGCCGCCTAATCCAATGAAGAATGTTTCTAATACAGGGTTAAAAGCGGATTGATTCTCTATTAATAGGACGGGAACAGGCAATACCAATTCATCGGCTAGACTATTCTCATACGGGTTTCGATTTTATTGAGCAACTTCATTATATAAACTTATAAAAGTCCTAAGCTAAGAATTAGCTAATTGATGAAATTAAATTAAGCTTATATAGAATAATAATCAAAAAATAATTTATGGTATACGATTGAATTAAATTGTTTTTAAAATTATTGAATCATTCATATCTTAGCTCATCCAAATACGAGACATTATATTTTAATTTCAAAATGAGTTTAGCGTAGGGAGTAAACTTTTTTCTTTAAACAAAGAACTTATTGTTTTTAGATTAAATGTTCGAATTTATTTAAGTAAAATATTGGCTAGGAAAAGAATGGGGCAATAAAAAAAGGAGCAACTGCTCCTTTTAGTTTATCGCTTTTTTAATGAAGATTTTGGGTGATTTTTTGCAAGATTTGCAATAACACATCAAATTCACTTTGCAATGGCGTACTTTTACGGGTGATCAAAGCTAACGTACGACTTGGTGCAGCTTCAATAGATTTCACCACTAAATCTGAATTCGCTTTAATCATATTGGTATGAATGGCAATTTCAGGAAGTAGAGTAAAGCCTAAATCCGCAGAGACCATTTCAACTAACGTAGGTAATGAACTGGCTTTTAAGCGATGATCATTTTTACGTTCACCAATTGGACATGCACTTAAAGTATGATTACGTAAGCAATGACCTTCTTCTAGCAAGACTAAACGGGATAAATCTAAGTCATCCAGCGATTTTGCTGTGTTGGCATTTTGGTCGTTTTTGTGACAGACCAAATACAAATCTTCTTTGGCGATTTCAGCAACTTTTAAACCTCGAGTGTCAAAAGGAAGTGCCAAAACAATCATGTCAAGATTGCCATGTTCCAGTTTTTCAACAATTTTTTCACTTTGCGCTTCATGCAAATGCAATTGAATTTTAGGCAGTTGCTTATGCACTTCATCAAGCAGTTTCGATAAAATGAAAGGTGCAATAGTAGGAATAATGCCTAAATGCAAATCACCCGTTAAAGGTTCACTCATTTCACGACTTAAACGCATCAAGTCTTGAGCATCTGCCAATAGAACACGGGCTCGAGCCACAACCTGTTCTCCAAGCGGAGTTAAACGTACATTTTGGCGGTCACGTTCAACGAGGACTCCACCTAACAAACGCTCTAACTCCATGATCCCGCCTGACAAAGTCGATTGGGTCACAAATGAACGGCGCGCAGCTTCAGTAAAATGTAGCGTTTCAGACAGTGTTACGAGGTATGACAGCTGTCTTAAAGAGGGTAATGCAGCCATAGTGTCCTAATGTTTTAATTTAAAGTGATCAGCAAATAATCCGCTAAGATATGGAATAAAATGCGGAGGCATATCATGCCCCATTCCATCAATTAATTCAAACTTAGCATCTGTAATTGCCTTTGCAACTGCTTTGCCATGGCTTGGTGGCAGTAAACGATCACGAGAGCCATGTACCACAAGGGTAGGTTGCTGAATTTGCTTACTCAATTGTAGCAAAGAACCGGTACATAATATTGCTAAAAATTGTTGAAGTACACCCGCTGGATAATAACTTCGTTGATATAGTTTACGTGCGGTCTGAATAATCTCGATTTGGTTGATATATCCAGGTGAGCCAATGATGTTAAATACTTTCACGCTATGATTGACGATACCTTCTTCATCCGTAGACTCAGGCCGGCCAATCAGGCTAAAAAGCTGTTTTGGAAAAGGCGGAGGTAAGAGCGGCTGATTATTACTGGTGAACATTAAACCGAGATTGCTGACTTTTTCAGGATGCTTGGCTGCCAGAATTTGTGCAATCATGCCGCCCATGGATGCGCCAATTACAGAGACTTGTTCTAGTCCTAAATGCTCAATCAATAAGGCCGCATCTTCCGCCATATCATACAGATTATAAGGCGCACCTTGATTTTGTAAGCCCAGTGCAAAACGTCCCATCAGTTTTAAGGTATTGAGCCGTGGCCCTGAATGCCGAATTTTTGATGAAAGCCCAATATCGCGGTTATCGAAACGAATAACCCGATAACCTTGATCAATCAGGGATTTACAGAAAAAATCTGGCCAAAACAACATTTGCGCACCCAAACCCATAATTAGCATGATCGCAGGATGTTCAGGATCTCCACCCATTTCAACATGCAGCTCTATTCCATTGCTTAAAGTCACTTTGGTTTCGTGCATAAAAGAAGTATAGGGTGAGCCTGTAAAATTAAGTGCGCTATGATTCATTGTTATTTTCCCAAAAAAGGACATTTTGCTTAAAAAATGTCCTTACTATTAAACCCTTAAACAGCTACAGGAATCAAGTCAGGTACCAGTTTAGTTAGACTTAGACGTTGTTTTGCTGCGGTCGCGCCCAATAAAACAAAACCACGCAAGGTGTTTTGACCATCTAGAGCTTTAGCAATCATGCCATCTTCAAGTTCTTCGGTCTCCCAATTGACATCCACACCCACTGGTGCTGGAAGTACCGTGAGGGGAGCGGCTGGGGTTTTGACGGCAACAGGCATCGCTGGATAATGAACATGGGTTTGTTCACCATTCAAGGTTTTCGCTAGAGCGCGTGCTTGTTGCATAATCGGCATGACGTAAGGCAACAGTAAACCATTGACTTCTGCACAGTCGCCAATCGCGTAAATATCTGCCTGATTGGTTTCTAAATGACCATTGGTCAAAATGCCGCGACTACAATCAATATTCGCGGCTTTTGCCAACTCCAAATTCGGTTGTAAGCCAATCGCTGAAAGTACAATGTGTGCAACAACAGACTGACCATTGGCTAAAGTAATCTGATAGTCACCCTTTTCAACTTTAATTACTTTTTCAACCGTTGTGCCCAAGACAAAGTGAATGCCAATAGCTTCAAGTTTTTCTTGGAACGAAGCGGCAACGTAGTCAGGAATGAGACGTCCCAAAGGTTGGGCAGCCAAATCAATCACTGTCACTTGGTGTTCTGTATTTTGCAAGTCATTGGCAAATTCACAGCCAATCAGACCTGCACCTAAAATGACCACGCGTTTATCGTGATGTTGATCCAGGTTTTTGCGGAATGCTTTGTAGTCATCCAAATTGTTGACCACATGAATGTCATCACTGCCATCGCCAGCAATCGCCAGACGAACCGGGTTTGCACCTACAGCTAGAACCAGCTTTGAATAGGGTTGAGTGATTTGTTGTCCATCTTTTTCTAAAATGAGTTGATGCTGTTCAGCTTGAATTTCTTTAACCCGAGTATGCGCTTCAATACGCATCTTCAGTTGATCACTCATTTTGCTGGCATCACCTAAAGCAATTTGCTCAGGTGCTTTTTTTCCGGCTAAAGCATTAGACAGCGTGGGTTTAGCATAGTTTACCGCATCATCTGCACAAATCATGACCAGTTCATGCTCGGGATTTAGCTTACGAAACTCACGTGCTGCGGTATATCCTGCCATACCCGAACCAATGATGACGATAGGATGCATAGTTTTCTCCAAACTGTTTTCTATAAGACGTAAAAAAAGACCATTCACTATGGTCTTTGATATCAATTGTTAGATTTCAACCATTTCAAAATCAACTTTTGATACACCACAGTCCGGACATGTCCAATCATCTGGGATATCTTCCCATTTTGTACCTGCGACAATACCATCTTGTGGCCAACCTTCAGCTTCGTCATAAATCCATCCACAAACGATGCATTGATACTTTTTCATTTGACTCTCCAAAACACTGACTTTTTAAGAAGTGAAGTCAGTAAAATTCCATATACAGCATGACTCTAGTAATATGACTTTCATTGTACATATTCAACCAAATTTTTACGCAGTTCTAGCCTTAATGTAAAGCAAATATGCGAGTTTAATCAGTGAATTTGAAACCAGAATTGCAGAGCAGGACAAAACTTGTCATAGAAATACGTAATTATGGTTTCTGTCTAACAATTTAAACAGGGTATGAATTTTAAAAAGTGCATAAATCAGAATGAGATAGAGAAGCTCAAGAAATGACTTTATGAGTTAAACGTCAGGTTTAGACTAAGGTCGGGGAGAAGAAATAGACAAAGTTTGTTAATTTAAGATCAGATAAATCTATATTTAATATTTATTAAAAAAATGAACATAATTAAATCAATGGCTTATAATTTTTTAGCAGGTGTTGCTGGATGGTAAGCATGATCATTTACTGGCCATGAACCTGATAAAGCGTTAAAATTGCCTATCCTCTTCTAAATTACTTTTCTCCCATGAGCAATTTGTCTACAATTTTGTGGTCTCACATTCGTACTGTCCAAGATTTCCCTAAACCGGGTATTTGCTTCTTCGATTTAACCCCTTTGTTTATGAGCAATATTGAACCGTTAACCGATGCTTTAATTGCCAGTATTCCTGTTGAAAAACTGGAACAAGTAGACAGTTTTGTTGCTGTAGAAGCGCGTGGTTTTGTACTTGCAAGTTTATTGGCTCAGCGTTTAGGCAAAGGCTTGTTACTGGTGCGTAAAGCAGGAAAATTGCCACCACCGGTTGTGGGCGTAGGTTATAGCTTAGAATATGGTATGGACCGTTTGGAAATGTCTGCAAACATCCAACCGCAAAAAATTATTATTGTAGATGATGTATTGGCAACAGGCGGTACTTTAAAAGCGGTGAAACAGCTGGTCAATAAATGTAACCATGAAATTTTGGGAGCGAGCATTTTCCTCGATTTACCCGATTTACATAATGATTTAGGTTTAGAAGTTTGGTCAGTGTTGGATGATAAATCTCAGCCAGAACAAGCAGTCGCTTAATTGATGTTATGTCCTAAAAAAGCCTTGGTTTAACCAAGGCTTTTTTATTTTTTCAGAAAATGCGTTTGCATGTGCTGAATTAATTCATTTATGTTTTCTGGACTCGCTAAGCGATGATGGCCGCCTTCTAAGGCTTGAACAATCATATAAGGTTCGAGCTGTTCTTGAACAGCATACATATCCAGTATTTCGTCACCTAATTCCAAATAGGCAATTTGAGCAATGTCATGTTCCAGATCATCTTCATTAATTGGGGGGTAGTCTTCGCGAAAGTTTGGACTAAGACTCGGATTGGCAATAACCGTTGGAATTTTACACAAGGCTGACATTTTTAAGGCCCAATACGCGCCCAAGCTATGTCCGACCAGTATTTCCGGTTTAATTTTGGCAATAATATCGCGATAAAAATCGGCAACGGTTTGAAAATTTAGATTGCGATAATCTATATCGATGCAATATTTCTGATTGGCATCAATGGCATGGAATTTTGTCGATTCACGAGAGGAATCGAGTCCATGTAAAAATAAGATTTTCGAAGTACATGTATTCATTGTTTGATCGTTCAGACTGTCTTTAATCACAAAGATAGAAAGGGTTGAATAGTTTAGTTTTCAACTATTTTGCTTGAATTTATTGTAGGTGACTGTGCCAGAGAAACAACTTAGCTTTTGGTCTAAGACACTCATTAGACCAAATAGAATAAAACAGCTTACAAAATAAATTATTGATTAAAAATATTCGGTTATAAATATTTTGGGCTGAATTGATATTTAAGTAACAAATGATTTATTTGCTGAAAAAATAAAGATGGATAATTTTAAAGGTAGACGATGACTTTAGGGAGCAAAGCTATGGAAATTTTAAAATATGAAATTTTGATTGCTGCAACGCCAGAAAAAGTTTGGCAGGTTTTATGGAATCCTGAAACGTATATGCAATGGACACAATATTTTTCACCTGGTTCATCCATGCATTCCGACTGGACCGTCAATGGTAAAACGGTATTCTTAGATGCCAATGGGGAAGGCATGGTATCAACAATTACTGAACTTGATGAATTTAAAAGCGTGACCTTTAAACACTTGGGAATGTTGCAAGACGGCCTTGAAGATCTAGATAGCGAAGAAGTTAAACAATGGAGCGGTGTCTTAGAAAAATATGAGCTTAAAGATTTTAATGGCCAAACAATATTGGGTGTGGAGCTAGAAACCTCTAAAGATCATGTGGAATTGATGAATAATGGATTAAAGCGAGGATTTGAAATCGTTAAGCAATTAGCTGAAGCTTAAAATATGAATTAAGGAATTTGGGTTTAGTAAATCAATGCTTTTGTTTGGCAATAAGTCATACGAAATTTTACTAAATCTGCTATGCTATGCAACTTCCGTTTTTTACACATATTCGAGGCAGAGATGACGCAACATAACGCTCAATCGACTTCTGAACAACACATTTCCGAAAACGATTTAATTGCACAGCGTCATGCCAAGTTAAAGCATATTGAAGCACATGCTAAGGAAAAGGGAATCAGCCCTTGGCCCAATACATTTAAGCGTGAACATTATGCTCAAGATCTACAAGAACAATTTGCTGACAAGTCTAAAGAAGAAATTGAAGCAGATGATCGCGTCTATGTAAAAGTTGCAGGTCGTGTGATGCTGAACCGAGGTTCATTCCTGGTGATTCAGGATATGACTGGCCGTATTCAACTGTATGTTGCACGTAAAGAATTAGATCCAGAAGTCGTTGCTACCATCAAAGGTTTAGACCTGGGTGATATTATTGCGGTTGAAGGTTATATCGGTCGTTCGGGTAAAGGTGATCTTTATGTTCACATTGAACATTTTGAGCTTTTAACTAAATCACTTCGTCCACTTCCAGATAAATTCCACGGTTTAAATGACACCGAAGTCAAATATCGTAAGCGTTATCTTGATTTGATGGTGAATGAAGAAACACGTAAAACTTTTGAAATCCGTGCCAAAGTGGTTTCGGGGATGCGTGCGTATTTAGCCAATGAACGCTTCATGGAAGTTGAAACGCCAATGATGCATGTGATTCCAGGTGGGGCTTCAGCGCGTCCATTTGAAACACATCATAATGCACTAGATATGCCATTGTACTTACGTATTGCGCCTGAGCTTTACTTAAAACGTCTGGTGGTAGGTGGTTTTGAACGTGTGTTCGAAATTAACCGTAACTTTCGTAATGAAGGGATTTCGACACGTCATAATCCAGAATTTACCATGATCGAATTCTATCAAGCCTATGCCGATTACAAAGACTTGATGGCTTTGACTGAAAATATGCTTGAAAAATTAGCGATTGATATTTTGGGCTCTACTGATGTGCCTTATCAAGGTGAAGTCTTCAGCTTCAAAGGCCCATTCAAGAAAATCTCGATGTTTGATGCGATTCTTGAACATAACCCGCAACTCACAGCAGAAAATGTTTCTGATCGTGAGTTCTTGGCTAAATTTATTCAGGAAGAATTGAAAGAACAGGTAAAACCAGGTTTTGGTCTGGGTAGACTTCAAACCATCGTATTTGAAGAAACGGTAGAAACTAAACTTCGCCAGCCAACTTTCATTACAGAATACCCAGCAGAAACTTCGCCGCTTGCACGCCGTAATGACACCAATTCACACATTACAGACCGTTTTGAGTTCTTTATTGGTGGTCGTGAATTGGCCAATGGTTTCTCGGAATTAAATGACCCGATTGACCAGGCTGAACGTTTTCAAGCGCAAGTTGCAGAGAAAGATGCAGGTGATGATGAAGCGATGCATTACGATGCAGACTTCATTGAAGCACTGGAATATGGTCTTCCTCCAACAGCAGGTCAAGGTATTGGTATTGACCGCTTGGTCATGTTATTTGCTGATGCAGCAAGTATTCGTGATGTGATTTTATTCCCGCATATGCGTCATAAAAACTAAGTTGTGAATATCAAAAAACCCGCTTTAGAGCGGGTTTTTTTATGGATAATTATAACCACACTAAACTATAAATATTGGAAATAAGGCTTAAAGAAAATAAGGTGCCTATAGGGTTAAGGCTTTATAATATAAATAAAATTTTTGTTGAAAATACTATTTATAGCAATGATGATGAGTGCATCACCAACAATTTTTGCTCAGGGACGTGTTTTAAATGAGGATCATTTGAGAACAGATATAAACCGATTAAATCAGCAGGCCTTCATCGTTATTCACATCAGTATCTCAACTTGGCCAATGAATGAGGACGAGATTCAGCGTGCAATTGTTTTGGCAAAAAAAATCAGATAATACACAACAGAAAGTCATTGATTCAGTTCAAGCTGCAATTAAAGCGGATAATAATAACTTTAAAATAAGTTTATTTGCTGAATCGGATTAAAAGAATATCCCGCACACATTTGGAGATAAGCAAAAATCACAATATCAAGCTGCCTTAGCGTTTAATACTGGTGGTGGGAGCGGGGATGCAAAAAATTGTGTAAATGGGGAGGGAGATTTACAAATTGATAATGATCAAGATATAAGTGTCGAGGGTTTTTGTATAGCTGCAAATAAAGAACCCCGTAGATGTAGGATTTTTTTATCTGAGCTTATTTTTAAATATGGATTAAATAATCAAAGTTATGTACTAATTTTCAAATTTTTTATAAGAAAGATTTTAGACAAAAAAATACGCAATGATTGGGGTGATCACTGCGTAGAACAACGAATCTGTTTGCACAGTTTCGGTTAAGGAGAATGTTAGAACTCTAATGAGCTCTAAGCACTAAAAGTATAATAAAATGAATGATCAGTCATTTCATGAGGTTTTCAGTTAAGTTGTGTAAATTCAGGTTAATAACTATTGGTTAGTGTGATTTATTGCTCATTATTTTAGCATAAAAAAGCCCTTCTTTATAAGAAAGGCTATTTGTTTAGATCAGTTGCTTTAGAAGTGGAAAACCCCTAAGCCCGATTTAATTTCGTCCAGGGTTTGCTGGGTAATATCGCGGCATTTATCAGTACCGGTTTTTAAAATATCCATGATGTAGTCCGGATCTTTTGCCAGTTCCATACGACGTTCGCGAATGGGCGTAATTAATTCCTTTAAAACCCCTTCAAGACGTTTTTTCACCGTACCATCACCTAAACCACCACGACGATAATGAGCTTTTAACTCTTCAAGTTCTTCTTTATTAGTATCGAAAGCATCGAGGTAAGTAAATACCACGTTACCTTCAACCTGACCCGGATCTTCAACACGAAGATGATTCGGGTCAGTATACATCGCATTGACTGCTTTTTTGATGTCTTTATCCGAAGCATCTAACACAATGGTATTGCCCAAAGATTTAGACATTTTTGCTTTACCATCAAAACCAGGTAAACGGCCTACATTTGAAAGCAGCGCTTTACATTCAGGCAAAATCTCATAGCCAATTTGACGATTCAGGCGACGGACAATTTCGTTGGTTTGTTCAATCATGGGAATCTGATCTTCACCCACAGGAACTACTGTCGCTTTAAAAGCGGTAATGTCAGCTGCTTGTGCTACAGGGTAACAAAGGAAACCTGCAGGAATATCACGTTCAAAACCCCGCATCTGAATTTCAGATTTAATGGTTGGATTGCGCTCTAAGCGTGACACCGTGACAAAATTCAAATACAACATGGTCAGTTCATTCAATGCCGGTAAACAGGATTGAACACAGATCGTTGTTTTAGTTGGGTCAATACCCACAGCTAAATAGTCAGTCGCCACTTCAATAATATTACGACGTACTTTTTCAAAGTTATCTGCGTTATCGGTTAAAGCTTGAGCATCAGCAAGGAGGAGATGTTGATGGTGAGAATCTTGTAGCCCTACTCGTGAACGTAAAGAACCTACAAAATGACCTAAATGAAGTTGTCCAGTTGGGCGGTCGCCAGTCAAAATAACAGGACGCTTGTCTTGATTACTCATTATCTATCTATTCCAAAGTAGTTAGCACTACATTTATATGCCGATGAATTTGCCATATTGTACGGCATAATGTTTTTGAATGTCAGACGCAATGAAAACAGAACATAGAAAAAAATAAGAATAATTTAATGAAGTTGATACAGTTTTTTTAACTATTTCTATTTAAGATATTGAATAGTAACTTTAAGGATAAAAATAATGGCGAGTAGCTTATTAATATTATTAGATGATATTGCCACTGTTTTAGATGACGTTGCTGTCATGAGCAAAGTAGCGGCAAAAAAAACTGCAGGAGTGTTGGGAGATGATTTGGCACTCAATGCCCAACAGGTGAGCGGTGTACGTTCTGAGCGTGAACTTCCGGTAGTTTGGAGCGTTGCCAAAGGTTCTTTTGTTAATAAGCTAATTCTTGTTCCTTTAGCTTTACTGATTAGTGTGGTTGCTCCTTGGCTGATTACCCCTTTATTAATGATTGGAGGGTTATTTCTATGTTATGAAGGGGTGGAAAAAGTGCTGCACAGTTTGCAGCATAAAAAAGCCAAAACTAAAGAAGCTGCTGAAGCGGAATTTACTGCCATTGAAACCGACTTGGCAAAGTTCGAGAAAGACAAAGTCAAAGGTGCGATTCGTACCGACTTTATTTTATCAGCCGAAATTGTGGTGATTTCACTGGGTACGGTTGCTACCGCTGCTTTTGGTACCAAAGTTCTCGTGCTGTCAGTTATCGCCATTTTAATGACAGTAGGTGTTTATGGCTTTGTAGCCATGATTGTAAAAATTGATGATCTGGGATTGTATTTAACCAAACAGACATCTCATCTAAAGCAAAGTATAGGTAATGGTTTGCTGGCTTTTGCACCTAAACTAATGAAGACCCTGACCATTGTTGGAACAATTGCCATGTTTTTGGTGGGGGGCGGTATTATTACTCATGCTATTCCGCAATTACACCATTTTACTGAAGATTCAGTCGATCAAATTCAGCATATTCCTACGGTCGGCAATATTATTGGTTCACTTACTCCGACTTTAATCAACCTTGCTATCGGTTTTGTAGCTGGTTTACTGGTTTTTGTAGTGATTACAACAATCCAAAAGTTTTGGCCAAAATCAAAGCAGGCATAATCAGAAAACTCGCTAAAATTAATTAAAGCATACTAGAAGGAATATCATTATGCGCTGGAAAGGACGTCGTGTAAGTACCAATGTCGAGGACCGTCGTGGTGGAGCTGGTGCGAAAGCAGGTGGTATTAGTATTTTAGGACTTGTGGTTGCGTTCGTAGCCTGGAAATTTTTTGGCGTTGACCCGCAGCAAGCTTATCAAGCCACCAAACAGGTGACCTCACAATCACAATTGGCTGAAACCAGAGGCTTGGATAATCCAACTCCAGAACAGCAAGAAGCCATGGATTTTGTTGGCACAGTGTTGGCGGATACCGAAGATACCTGGACTCAGGTATTTCAGCAGCAACTGAATAGCCAATATGTGGCACCTAAATTGGTGATGTTTAGTGGGGTGGTGAATTCAGGCTGTGGTACAGCACAATCTGCGATGGGACCTTTTTATTGTCCAACAGATCAAAAAGTCTATATCGATACGGCCTTCTTTAAAGATATGCGTCAGCAAATGGGGATTTCCGGTGAACAGAACAGCACTGAATTATCCCGCCAAGATCAGGCCGGCGATTTTGCTCAAGCCTATGTGGTTGCGCATGAAGTGGGACATCATCTTCAAACCCTGTTAGGCATTTCAGATCAGGTGCAAAAAGCACGTGCTCAATCTAGTCAAGTTCAGGGTAATCAACTCTCTGTGCGTCAGGAATTACAGGCGGACTGCTTTGCCGGAATTTGGGCCAATCATAATCAGCAACGTACCCAATTCCTGGAACAAGGCGATATTGAAGAAGCGATGGATGCAGCGCACAAAATTGGAGATGACTATTTACAGAAACGTTCCACAGGACAGGTTGTACCAGACAGCTTTACCCATGGTAGTAGCGAACAGCGCATGAAATGGTTTCAAACTGGTTTGAAATCGGGAAATATCAATGATTGCGATACCTTCAATCAAGCTATTTAAAGTGATTAAAAAAGAGGATTCCATATCCTCTTTTTTATTGGGCTTGTTAACGCGTTAAAAAATTTTTAAAGTTGCGGAGAATCCGAATGGAGACATACAGTGCCGCTAGTGCAAATAGAAGGATGCTAAAAACAATGTATTTTAAACTAGCAATGTCCACCTGATAAAATTGCTGAATTTGTTGCTTGGAATAAGACCATTGTTGCTGCTTTTGGGTACGGCTGTCTTGATAAGTAATATTTTCAATATAATGCTGCTGACCCACTTTTAATAAATCGAGCTGCTGGATTTGTCGGGTATGTGACTGGTTATATTCATCGGTACAAATATTTTGCAGATAATGGATGCAGTTTAATTTAGCAATATAACCATTTTGGGCAATCAAAATAAAAATCGCTTGATCGGGGCGTTTATTATTGGAAACCAAAACCAATTGCTCTTGAGCGCTCGACTTGAGTGAAATATGTTTGGCTTGCTGGAACTGCTGATCTGCTTGCAAAATTTCTTTGATTTTAGAATAGGCACTGAAAAATAAAGCCAAGGTAATGAGAAAAATGACAACTGCAAAAAAAAGTCGAAAGATGGTTTTCACTGTTTGATGCATGAATAAATTCAACTTAATGTGGAGATTAAAAAAAGTGTGGCTACACTAAACGCTGAGATGTTTGTCTATATTAAATCATTGCTAAAAATATGTAAAAAAACTTAACTATTTTGTTTGCTCTACAAAAAATCGTTAAACTGATTCAGTTCATAAATGTTATCTAATGAATTATTTTACTGGGAAATAGTTGGATAAATTCGCTTTATTCCAATGAATCGCTAAAATTGGAACCTTAATGGGAAATTTCTTTTTTCTTCAAGTCTTTACTGTCATTTTTGCACTTTCTATTGCCACGACAATTTTTAATAAACGTATTCTGGGTTTCCCGCAAGCGATTGGTGTACCGATTGTGTCGGCGATTTTTGTGTTTATTTTACAATGGGGCGCAAGTTTACTCAGCGGTAATCAGTTTATAACAATTAATATTCACAATATTGAAGAAGCGGTTCGTCATATTGATTTTTATGACTTTTTAATTAATGGGGTAATTTGTTTTATTCTGACCTCTTCAGCTTTAAAATTTAAAGTATCCGATTTAAAAAGCCATTGGAAGCCGATTAGTATTTTGGCCAGTATTGCTCTGGTACTTTGTGCAGTCTTTTTTGGCATGACTTTATATGGCTATCAATTCCTGATAGGTAAGCATGTCGACATACTGGTTCTGCTGTTATTAGGCGCTGCGCTTGGTGCAACTGACCCGATTGGGGTGAAAGGTGTTTTAAGTTCAGTGCGTGCTCCTCATCATCTGATTGTGAAACTCGAAGGGGAGTCACTGTTTAATGATGCCATGTGTATCGCTGTATTCATGACTTTGTTGAATGTATTGCAGGGTGAACACTTTACTATTCTTGGCACTTTAGAAACCTTGCTCTACGAAATCGTGGTGGCGGTCATTATTGGCTGGGCCTTTGGTCTGGGAATTTTAAGATTGCTTCGTGGTAAACATGAAATGGAGTCTTTAATTCTAACTACGGCATTACTGGCCTGTGGCTCGTATCTGGTTGCCCTATTTGCACATGCTTCTGCACCTATTGCCTGCGTCATTGGTGGCTTAGTGGTGGGGAATAAATGGAAAGAAATTCTGCAAGAACGTGAAATTCGTGAAGTTAACCATTTTTGGCATACTGTCGAAGGCATTATCAATTCATTCCTGTTTACGCTGATTGGTCTGGAACTGTTTATTTTAGATTTAAGCATTAGTCTCATTTTAGGCGGTATTGTTGCCTTTATTATTTTGCATGCGTCACGTTTTGCTGCGAACTATTTGTCGTTTGCATTTTTCCCGAGTTTTAGAAACAAAAGTTATAACGGTAGTCTGGCTATATTGTCTTGGGGTGGGGTGCGCGGAGGAATTTCGCTTGCCTTGATTCTGGCTGTGGCTAATATTCCTGAACTGAGTGAATATAGCAGTATCTTAATTGGGTATACCTTTATTGCAGTATTACTTTCTGGTCTGGTTTGTGGCCTCGGTTTACCCGCCGTCATGAATGCGTTCTATTACAACCCGAATGAAGAAACGACGGGTTTTAAAGGTTGGTATCAACGCATGTGCCATAAAATGAACAAGAAAGGTTTTCAATATATTGTCGGTGAAGATGCCAATGGTAATGAAACCATTACAGTATATAACCCGGATGCCTTAATTGATGAAAAAGCTGAAGATGGGGTTGCTGTGATGCATAATCCGGAAAAGGTACAGGCTGTGAAACGCTTGGAAAGTCCAGATAATTTCTAATCGTTAACGCTAATAAAAAAGCCTTTTAAAAGGCTTTTTTATGTTCACAAGTTTAAATTGGATAATTGAAGGACAATCTATGCCACAACATTCAAGTCGTTCTAGTGATGAATTAGCCCGTCAAATTTTGCAGGTGGTGGCTCTCATTCCTTATGGGAAAGTGGCCTCGTACGGACAAATTGCAAAGATGGCAGGATTGCCCAAACATGCACGTTTAGTAGGATATGTTTTAAAGCATTTGGAGGCAGATGCAGAAATTCCTTGGCATAGAGTGATTAATTCGCAAGGAAAAATTAGCTTAAGTAAGCTTGATCATCATGGTGACAATATTCAACGCTTAAAATTATTGGAAGAAGGAGTGATGGTGATTGGAGATAAGATTAATTTAAAACAATATCAATGGATGAATGAGTAATAACAGCAGTACTTAAGAGTTAGCGATTTCCCACCTTTAGACAGAGATGGGAAAGGCCAAGATCATTATTATTCACGCACAATCAGTACAGGAATATGGGATTCACCCAACAGGCTTTGTGCGACACTGCCGAGGAAAAGTTTTTTGAAGCCAGTACGACCATGTGAACCAATGATAATCAGGTCTGCATGATTCTCTTCGGCAGCTTTGACAATTTCACGATGAACCACTTGTCCTTCCAATAGTTTGGTTTCTACTTCAATGCCTTGTTCATGAAATTTTGCTTTTGCAGCATCAAGGGATTCAATAATTGCGGTACGGGCGCGTTCGATTAAATCGTTGGTTTGATTGGCAGAGATATATTCCGCTGCAATGTAAGGGTCAAGTGATAAAACTTGAACCACTGTAACTTTGCTGCCAAATGCTTTCGCAAATTCAGCTGCTTTTGCTACCGCTGCATATGCAGTTTCTGAACCGTCAACTGGAACTAAAATATTATGATATGACATGTGTTTCTCCTTATAATCTTTACTTGCACGGATGCTTTTAACACTATGATTTATGGTTTATAAAAACAATTTACACTCCAATACTAGCTGTATTCTTGATGGAATAAAACCTAGTAATTTCATAGGGATAATTAACTCCGCTAAATATTTTTATAAGTTAATCTAACATGGATTGGATAGAAAATTAGTAGGTTTAAAACTAAAGTCTGATGAAATTGTAAGCAGATTTTTAATTTGAAATTATATGTAAAAATATAGGCAAACTGACTTTGAGAATTGTCATATCATAAGTGTATTAAATTATTAATAATGAAGTAGAAATGACTGAAATAAAGCAATTGAGTTGGCAGCGTGATAATTTTGAAAATATTGAAGAAGCGTGGGAAGGTGATCTTTGGGAGAGAAAGCGTTTAGGTGAGCAGCTTACGAGTTATGTCGATCGTTTGCAATGTGGTGCTGTTTTGGCTTTGGATGCACGGTGGGGTGAGGGTAAAACTTGGTTTGTGAGACATTGGAAAAGCATTTAGAAATTGAAAAGCATAATGTGGTTTATTTGGATGCTTTTGCGAATGATTATTTAGATGATCCATTTTTAGTTGTGACCTCTGAAATTACCAATATTTTAAGCAAAGATAAAAAGACTAAAGGAAAAGTTAAAAAACTAATTGATTTATCAGCATCAGTTGGAAGTGCATTATTGCCATCTTTACCAAAAGTAGCCTTAACTCTGGGATTGCATTTGATTGGTGCTGGATTTTTTAATGGCGTTTTACAGCAGGGTTATGAAAATGCTAAAGATGAAATAGATAAATTATCAGATGAAGCTAGTGATCGTATAAAGGAAAGTATTCAAGAAAAAATAGCTGGTCATGAAGCAGAAAAGAAAACTTTATCCGAATTCAAAAAACATTTAGCTGAAACTGTTGTGAAACTAGATAAGCCCTTAGTATTTATTATTGATGAATTAGACTGTTGCCATCCTGATTTTGCTATTCGTTTAATTGAGCGAATAAAGCATTTTTTTGATATTCCAAAAATAGTTTTTATTTTGGTTATGAACAAGCCACAGCTCATACAATCTGTGCACAGTTTGTATGGATACTCTGTCGAAACGAATGGTGATTATTTTGAAAAATTTATTGATTTTACAGTACATCTTTCTTCAGAAAAGTGTGAAAAAAATTATGAAAATATTATCAAAGAACAACTCTTTCGAATAGGAGAGTTGGCTAATAAAGATGAAGTGAACGAGTTCTATTTTTGGGTTTTAGCCTTGCAATTAGAGAAAAAATTAAATCCGCGTGAGTTAGTTAAAAAGCTAAATCAATATGCTTTATTAAGGACAAATGAAAATAATAAGAATTTAATTCTTATTAGCCTAATGATGACGCCGTTATCGGTAAAACATGATTATATTAGGTATTTTGAAACAATTATTAAAATCTTATCTAATAATCTGTATTTAAATAAGAGAGATTTTATGAAAAAGCATAATCTTAATTTAAGTTTTGATACTAAGTTTGATGCAATTACTGATACTACATGGGTGCGAGATATATTGAAATGGGATTATAAAATTGAAGATTTTTTTATGGGTAGCTTTATTCATGAGCATCATAATATTGAGCGAATTAGAGATGATGCTAGTTGGAAAGAAAGCAAGTACATAGAGTACTTGTCTGCATTTTCAATAAGCCCTTTGAGTAAAACTAGTGATTTTATTGAATCTTGGATAAATTATATAAAAACTGGACTGTAATTTTATGAATTAGATATAAAATTTACCAAGCTAGCCACATCATCCTTCTGCAACTGCTCACGCATCTTTAAAAACTGCTTTTCATCCAAATCATAAATTTTAAGCGAAAGCAGTTTTTCAATATCTTTTTCAGGAAAGCGGTATTTAATAATTTGGGCAGGTACACCGCCCACCACCGCATAAGGTGGAACGTCTTTTGTGACGACTGCACCTGTTGCCACAACTGCGCCTTCGCCTAGCTTCACACCTTGCATAATCATGGCACGCGAGCCAATCCAGCAACCGTCACCAATGACTGTGTCGCCAGCAGGAACAAAACTGCGAGTATCAAAAGGAAATGCTGAAATCCAGTCGGTACGATGTAATTGGTTGCCACCCATCATAATCACGCATTCTGCGCCGAAACAAACAAAATTACCGATATGGAGCTGATCAATTGGTTTCTCTACAGTTGCAGGCTTGTCATGTAAATAACGCACGACACAACGCTCAAAACCTTGATCCCAATAAGCGCTGTAATAACTGTAATTCCCCTTAATGTGAATATTCGGATTCTTCACTGTTTTAGAGATGAATTCGAACTCGCACCAGTGTTTAACAGGGGAGTTGATCAGATTATCCATAGAGAAATGTGTGATATGAGAGGTTGAGGGATTATAGCGTAAAAGCTTTAAGCCCTCATCCTACTTGCGCAGCAGTGCTGCTCATTCCATAGGTAAAAGGGACTTCCATTATGAAATGACTAAAATTATTTAACTGGCTAAATAGAAAATTGTATTCAAGGAATATTTGAATTAATAATCAATGTTTCCTCTCCTTTTAGGAGATGAGAATCCTTGAAATATATTTCGAGTTCGCAAGGGAGATGTAAAGATTAAAATTATGAAAAATTTTATCTAAAAAAATTCCACAGACTTATAAATAAGCCTTTTATACTATTAGGAAAAAGAAAACCTAAAATTGCAGAGCTGATTGTAGTAATAAAGATAATAAGTGTGGAATTGGTATGCATGTCTATGAAATATGACCATTTTATGGCGATAGCAATACCCAGTATCAAACCACCTATTGCATAGTAAAAAGCTTGTATAACGCGATCATCCATTTTTTATTATTTATCTGGTGATTAGTCTATAAGTTAAAGATGAAATGAAGATTTTGCAATAAAAAACCCCTCATTAGAGGGGCTTTAAAAGTATTCAATCTTTAAAATTAAAGATATTCAACTTTCACAATCTCGTATTCCACTTCACCATTTGGTGTTTGAATTTTTGCTTCATCGCCTTCGCTTTTGCCTAAAAGACCACGAGCAATAGGGGAGTTCACAGAGATCTTGTTGATCTTAAAGTCTGCTTCGTCATCGCCTACAATTTGATAAGTCTTTTGTTCTTCAGTGTCCAGGTTCTCAATCGTTACTGTCACCCCAAAAACGACCCGACCGTTTTGTTCAAGTGTTTTAACATCAATCACTTGCATTGCACCGAGTTTACCTTCGATGTCCTGAATACGGCCTTCACAGAAACCTTGTTGCTCGCGGGCAGCATGGTATTCCGCATTTTCTTTCAAATCCCCATGTTCACGCGCTTCAGCAATGGCTGCAATAATACGTGGACGATCAATACTTTTTAACTGATGTAATTCTTTCTCTAAGGCAAGTTTGCCTTCAGGAGTCATAGGATAACGTTGCATTGTTGTCCCTCTAAGTGAGTATAAAAATGAATGGTTTATAAATGAAAAAATCCCGCCACCAATAAGGTGACGGGACTTATCGGTAATTTATTAACCTACTGTTAAATCTTGCAAGCGGTATACATCCATTGGCAATTTAATTGCTAAAGCTTGGCATACAGCATCAGCACCATTCAAGGTCGTAGTGTAATACACTTTACCTTGAAGCGCAGAGCGACGGATTGAGAACGAATCCTGCTGAGCTTGTTTACCTTCAGAAGTATTGATAATGAGGTGAATCTCGCCATTTTTCAAGCGATCTACGATATGAGGGCGACCTTCAGTTACCTTATTCACACGTTCACATGCAATACCAGCTTCAGTAATCACTTTATGCGTACCACTTGTTGCTACAAGTTTGAAACCGTAATCAACAAGTTGTTGTGCAATGCGTGCAACATGCGGTTTATCTGACTCGCGTACAGACAGGAATGCATGTTTTACTTCGCCTTCAGTTGGTTTACCAGGCAAGCGATCATTCGAGCCTAACACAGCTTTATAGAATGCTTCACCAAAAGTTGTACCCACACCCATCACTTCGCCCGTAGATTTCATTTCAGGGCCAAGAATTGGGTCAACACCCGGGAATTTTGCAAATGGGAACACCGCTTCTTTTACAGCGAAGTGAGTCGGGATAATCTCTTTGGTAAATCCTTGAGATTCCAAAGACTGGCCCGCCATACAACGTGCAGCCACTTTCGCTAAAGACTCACCGATACATTTAGAAACGAAAGGCACAGTACGTGACGCACGTGGGTTCACTTCCAGAATATAAACGTCGTTGCCTTTAACCGCAAACTGTACGTTCATCAAACCAATTACGCCAAGCTCTTTCGCCATGGCAACAGTTTGACGGCGCATTTCGTCCTGAATCTCTTGAGATAGAGAATAAGGAGGAATAGAACATGCTGAGTCACCCGAGTGAATACCCGCTTGTTCAATGTGCTGCATGATCCCGCCAATGACCACATCTTTACCGTCGGATACACAGTCAACATCGACTTCAGTTGCATCATCAAGGAAGTGATCCAGCAATACAGGTGCTTCGTTAGAGGCTTGAACTGCATCACGTAAGTAGCGTTTCAATTCGTCGTCATTATATACGATTTCCATCGCACGACCGCCAAGTACGTATGAAGGACGAACAACCAGCGGGTAGCCCACTTTAGATGCTTCAGCCATACCTTCTTCAGCAGATTTTACAATGCTGTTGCTTGGTTGACGAAGCTGCAGACGTTGAATCATTTGCTGGAAACGTTCACGGTCTTCTGCACGGTCAATCGCATCTGGAGATGTACCGATAATTGGTGCACCGGCTTCTTCTAAAGCACGTGCCAATTTCAAAGGTGTTTGACCGCCGTACTGCACGATAATGCCTTTAGGCTTCTCGATACGCACGATTTCAAGCACATCTTCCAGAGTAATCGGTTCAAAGTACAAACGGTCTGAAGTGTCATAGTCAGTTGAAACCGTTTCAGGGTTACAGTTCACCATGATGGTTTCGTAACCATCTTCACGCATTGCAAGCGCCGCGTGTACACAGCAGTAATCGAACTCGATCCCTTGACCAATACGGTTAGGACCGCCACCGATGACCATGATCTTGTCGCGGTTCGATGGATTTGCTTCACATTCTTCGTCGTAAGTTGAATACATGTAAGCAGTATCAGATTCGAACTCTGCTGCACAGGTATCGACACGTTTGTAAACCGGGGTTACGCCCAAGTTCCAACGGTGTTTACGGAATTGTTTTTGTGAAATGCCCATCAAATCTGCAATGCGAAGATCTGATAAACCTTTGCGTTTGAACGAACGGATATTGTCCGCATTCAAATCACCAAAACCTAAGGTTTTGATTTGGTTTTCAGTTTTGATGATGTCTTCGATTTGGATCAAGAACCATTTGTCGATGTTGGTTGCTGCAAACACTTCGTCTAAAGTGAAACCATGACGGAATGCGTCACCGATGAACCAAATACGTTCTGGACCAGGTACTTTAAGTTCTTGAAGAATTTTCTCGCGTGCGCCATCAGCACCGACTTCGAGTTTTTCGTCAAAACCACATACGCCCACTTCAAGACCACGAAGCGCTTTTTGCAAAGATTCCTGGAAGTTACGGCCAATCGCCATCACTTCGCCCACAGATTTCATCTGTGTAGTTAGAATTGCTTCAGCTTGTGGGAATTTCTCGAAGTTAAAACGAGGAATTTTAGTTACTACATAGTCAATTGCAGGTTCGAATGACGCAGGTGTTGCACCGCCAGTGATATCATTTTTCAATTCATCAAGGGTGTAACCCACAGCCAGTTTCGCTGCAATTCGTGCAATCGGGAAGCCCGTTGCTTTAGATGCAAGTGCAGATGAACGTGATACACGCGGATTCATCTCGATCACAACCATACGACCGTCTTTCGGGTTAATACCGAATTGAACGTTCGAACCACCTGTTTCCACACCAATTTCACGCAGAACGGCAATCGATGCATTACGCATGATTTGGTATTCTTTGTCGGTCAATGTTTGCGCAGGGGCAACTGTGATTGAGTCACCTGTATGAACGCCCATAGGGTCAAAGTTTTCGATCGCACATACGATAATACAGTTGTCGTTTTTGTCACGAACAACTTCCATTTCGTACTCTTTCCAACCAATCAATGATTCATCGATTAAAAGTTGGTGAGTCGGCGACAGGTCGAAACCACGTTCACAGATTTCAATGAATTCGTCACGGTTATAAGCAATACCACCGCCTGAACCACCCATGGTGAATGATGGACGAATAATCGAAGGGAAGCCCAGTTTTGCCTGGATTTCGAATGCTTCTTCCATGGTGCTTGCAACAGCAGCACGTGGACATTCAAGACCAATACGACGCATCGCGTCATCAAACAGTTTACGGTCTTCAGCCATTTCAATGGCATCTTTACTCGCACCGATCAATTCAACATTGTATCTTTCTAAAATACCGTGTTCATCAAGTGCAAGCGCACAGTTCAATGCTGTTTGACCACCCATAGTCGGTAGGACAGCATCTGGACGCTCTTTCTCAATGATTTGTGCAACGGTCTGCCAAGTAATCGGTTCGATATACGTTGCATCAGCCATTGACGGGTCGGTCATAATGGTTGCTGGGTTAGAGTTCACCAGAATAACACGGTAGCCTTCTTCACGAAGGGCTTTACATGCTTGCGCACCTGAGTAGTCAAACTCACATGCTTGTCCGATTACAATCGGACCCGCACCAATAATTAAGATGCTTTTAATGTCTGTACGTTTAGCCATGATCGCTTCCTTAATTACTTCTTAGACGCTTCGATAAGTTCGATGAAATGATCGAACAAAGGGGCACAGTCATGTGGACCAGGGCTCGCTTCAGGATGACCCTGGAAGCTGAACGCTGGTTTATCCGTGCGATGCATACCCTGAAGGGTTTGGTCGAACAATGAGATGTGCGTCGCTTTCAGGTTTGCAGGTAGAGTATCAATTTCCACTGCAAAGCCGTGGTTCTGAGAAGTAATCATCACTGTACCATCTTCAAGATTTTGTACAGGATGGTTTGCACCGTGGTGACCGTGAGGCATTTTCACAGTTTTAGCACCAGAAGCAAGCGCAAGGATCTGGTGACCTAAACAGATACCAAATACAGGTAAGTTGGTGGTTTCAACAATCGTTTTTACAGCTTCAATTGCATAATCACATGCAGCTGGATCGCCAGGACCGTTCGACAAGAACACGCCATCCGGATTTAATGCGAGAACTTTTTCTGCAGGCGTTTGAGCTGGAACTACAGTTAGTTTGCATCCGCGATCTGTCAGCATACGTAAGATGTTGGTTTTGACACCGTAATCATATGCAACCACATGGAATTTAAGTTCAGGTTGAGAGAAGCCTTGGCCAAGTGCCCAAGAACCTTCAGTCCATTCAAAACCGGCCGGGTCACAGCATTCTTTCGCCAGGTCTAAACCGTTTAAACCGCCAAATGCACGTGCTTTTTCTAAAGCCTCTTCTTCTGTAATGTTTTCACCGGCAAGGATGCAACCATTCTGCGCGCCCTTGGCACGTAAAATTCTGGTCAATTTACGTGTATCAATATCGGCAATCGCAACAACATTATGTTGTTGAAGATATTCACCCAAAGATTGATTCGCACGGAAGTTGCTATGCAATAAAGGAAGGTCACGGATAATTAAACCGTTTGCCCATACTTTATGAATTCGACCTGACTCAGCGTCTTCATCATTACAACCTGTATTACCAATATGTGGGTAAGTCAAAGTCACAAGTTGCTGTGCATAACTCGGGTCAGTCAAAATTTCTTGATAGCCAGTCATTGCTGTATTAAAAACGACTTCACCAGTCGTACTACCCGATGCACCGATAGACGTACCTTTAAAGATCGTTCCATCTGCGAGGGCTAAAATGGCGGGAGTGCTCAAACCAAAGCTCCTGAAATTTAGGCTGTAAAAAAGCGAGAAGACGAAAAAAAAGGAAGGCTATTTTTTTAACCAACCCTCCCTATGTCTGCTCGCTTGAACTTAACACGGCATTATACGCAGTCGACCTGTTGAAGTCCATGCTATTTATCCCGAATATGAAAGATAAATACCTTGTGTTTTAAACAAAAGTCTGTTTGTAGATAGTGTATGCAAAATGTAAGCAAATAATAATTGTCTGACAAATCAAAACTTAAATTTTATCAAATCGACTAGTCTATAGCTCTCATCCAATAACGATAGGAACAAGGCCATGACTACAGAACAAAAACAAGTTAAAGCTAAACCTGCCTTAAAAGAGGTAGTTGCTGATAGTGCTGAAAAGTTGGAGCAAGCATCTAAAGAGGCAAAGCAAAAGGTAACCGAAACAGTAACTGAGTCGGCTGAAAATATTAAGGCTGATGCCAAAGAACTGCAGGCCAATGTACAAGATCAAGTTCAAAATTTGAAACAGGATCTGCTACAACGCATTGATACTATTAAAAAACAACTGAATTTTTCACAAAAAGATTTAACTGAGTTGAAGGAGTTTGTGAAAACCGAATTCAATGCAGTGATTGAGGATTTATCCAAATTGGGTAAAGAATTAAAAGAGGATGTAAGCCAGATTTCTGTTAAACATAAAGATCATTTAACTGAAACCTTCAAGCGTTCAAAAGAGCATACTTTAGATGCATGGAAAAAGGTTTCTGTTAAAGCTGAAGAAAAACCAACATTAAAAAGCTGATTTATTGTTCAATGCAAAATGCAAAATGCAAAACTAAGAGAGGGATATACAATATTTCCTGAACCCAAGTATTGAAAACATAAAATTAAAAGCATAAAAAAGTGAGGCCGTCTGCCTCACTTTTTTATTTTTCGAATATCAATATTCTGGTTTAAAACTGATGTAGCCAATCACGTTTGTTGTGAAAGTCTGCATTCGGACTGCTATGTTGCATTGCGTAGTATTGGGTACCTTGCGAAGTTTTAAGTACAGCACTTAAACCCAAGAACATATTTGACCATTGTAATTTATGCTTTAACATAAATTCGGTTAAATCCAGACTTACATTTAAACCGTAATGTGTACGTTTGAGTTGATTGAGTTCAATGTCATCTGCAGCTTGCGGAGGCATATCTTCAGGATAACGATATTCTTCGAATTGATACGCCTGCCAAGCTTGTGAAGGGGAGAGGTTGATCTCCCGATAAAAATCTTCACCATGCACGCCAATAAAAATTTCATAACAGGTATGTTCCCATAAGAAATCTTGACGTGGATTACCTTGCACCAAATCAGGCCACTGCATGAATTGATTTGGATCACGTAACCAATAGCCCACATTTATACCATATGGACCTTCTTGTTCAATCGCTCCCACTAAAGAGATGGATTGAAAGCGACGATCGAAAGCATTAAGTTCATAACTGGCCATAAAGCTTAATTAGACAAATGTGCGTGGCGTACAAGATTCGAAAGTTTTGGATTTTGTTTTGCAGCTTTTTTATAAAGCAACGCAATTTTACCAATCGTTTGTACTATCTCAGCGCCAGTCACTTGAGCAATTTCGTTAATTGCAGCAACACGTGCTTCGCGATCTTCACCGGCAATTTTAACTTTAATCAGTTCATGATCATTTAAAGCACGGTTTGTTTCTTCGATGACATTTTCAGTCAAACCTTGACCGCCCAACATAACCACTGGGTTAAGTGCATGTCCGATTTGACGCAAACGCTTGCGTTCCTGAATTGATAAAGCTGCCATAAAAATAACCTAATTTTAAAAACGGCCTAGTATAGCAAATCCCACATTTAAACGCTTTATATTCTGTGAAATAATCGATTTCAGTTATTGAAAAAAACATACCAAAGATCAGATTTAGATACAGATGTATACTGCAACTATGGCATTTTTCACGTACAATAATAAATTAGAAGTTTTTTATTATTTAGAGAGTTATGGCAACACGCATTACCAACCAAAAGTTATCGAAAAGCAGTCGAGATTGGATGCGCGAGCACTTAGACGATCCGTTTGTGAAAAAAGCACAGAAGGAAGGCTACCGTGCGCGTGCTGCGTATAAGCTTCTTGAAATGCAAGAAAAATATAAAATTATTAAACCAGGCATGACAGTTGTAGACCTGGGTGCTGCACCAGGTAGTTGGTCGCAAATTGCCGGAAAATTGGTCGGCGATAAAGGTTTGCTGATCGCTTCAGATATCTTGGAAATGGATGCATTGCCTGATGTAACTTTTTTACAAGGTGACTTTCGGGAAGAAGAAGTTTTCGAAAAATTGTTAAATCTTTTAAACGGACGGACCGTAGACGTTGTAATTTCAGATATGGCCCCCAATACATCAGGTAATAAGGCTGTAGATCAACCGCGTCAGATTTACTTGTGTGAACTTGCTTTAGATTTTGCCAACAAGGTTCTAGGACCTAAAGGGCAATTTGTAGTCAAGGTTTTCCAGGGCACAGGATTTGATGAATTCCGTAAACAAGTTGTAGATAGCTTTGATGTATTAAAAACATCAAAACCTGCTGCTTCACGTGCCCGTTCTAAAGAAGTATTTTTGATCGGACAAGGGCGCAAGAAGGCTTCTAAATAAAGTTTACTTGCCAAGACGTTAAAAATTGTGCATTTTGTACATTTTTAAAATATTGCAAAGCTGATCTTCAGCTTAAATTAGGGTCACCCGTTTTTGGGCATGATCAAATTAGATTGATATGGGAATAAAGCTTTGAGCGATCTCTTCAAGAATGCCGTTTTGTGGCTGGTTATACTCGGTGTGCTGATTCTGATTTTCAGCAACATCAGTGACCGCAATCAACCGACTGCAATGAATTATTCAGAGTTTGTTTCAGCGGTGAATGCTGGTCAAATTAAGCAAGTCACGATTGATGGTGAAAGAATTCGTGGTGAAAAAACAAACGGTTCAGAGTTTGAGAGTATTCGTCCTGCAATTCAAGACCCGGAACTTATGCCAAGCCTCATCAAACAGGGTGTGGTCGTAGAGGGTACTGCTCCTGCGCGTCAAGGCTTGTTGATGCAACTTCTTATCGCCAGCTTCCCTGTACTTTTAATCATTTTGTTATTCATGTTCTTTATGCGAAACATGGGTGGCGGTGCAGGTGGTAAAAGTGGCCCGATGAGTTTTGGTAAGTCAAAAGCCAAAATGCTGTCTGAAGACCAAATTAAAGTTACTTTTTCAGATGTTGCAGGCTGTGATGAAGCTAAACAAGAAGTGGTGGAAATTGTCGATTTCCTGAAAGACCCAACCAAATTTAAACGTCTTGGTGCAAGTATTCCACGTGGTGTTTTAATGGTCGGCCCTCCAGGTACAGGTAAAACTTTACTTGCAAAAGCCATTGCTGGTGAAGCAAAAGTTCCATTCTTTAGTATTTCTGGTTCTGACTTCGTTGAAATGTTCGTCGGTGTGGGTGCGTCTCGTGTCCGTGATATGTTTGAACAAGCAAAACGCCATGCACCATGTATTATCTTTATTGATGAGATTGATGCAGTCGGTCGTCACCGTGGTTCAGGTACAGGTGGTGGTCACGATGAACGTGAACAAACACTGAATCAGATGCTTGTAGAGATGGATGGTTTTGAAGGTAACGAAGGTATTATTGTAATCGCTGCAACCAACCGTGCAGATGTACTGGATAAAGCCTTACTTCGTCCAGGGCGTTTTGACCGTCAAGTGATGGTTGGTCTTCCAGACATTAAAGGTCGTGAACAAATTCTTAATGTTCACATGAAAAAATTGCCTTCTGTAACAGGTGTAGATGTAAAAGTTCTTGCACGTGGTACACCGGGTTTCTCAGGTGCACAATTGGCGAATCTTGTAAACGAAGCGGCACTTTTTGCAGCACGCCGCAACAAGAACACAGTCGATATGCATGACTTTGAGGATGCAAAAGACAAGTTGTACATGGGGCCAGAGCGTAAATCGATGGTACTTCGCGACGAAGAGCGTCGAGCTACGGCTTACCATGAAGCCGGTCATGCGATTGTTGCTGAAAGTTTACCCGGTACAGACCCTGTGCATAAAGTAACAATTATGCCGCGTGGTTGGGCTTTGGGTGTAACTTGGCAGTTACCTGAATTTGATCAAACCAGCCATTATAAAGACAAAATGCTGAATGAACTTTCAATTTTATTTGGTGGTCGTATTGCTGAAGAAGTATTCATTAATCAAATGTCTACAGGAGCATCAAATGACTTTGAACGTGCAACAAAAATGGCACGTGCAATGGTCACCAAATATGGCATGTCTGACAAAATGGGCGTGATGGTTTATGAAGAAGAGGCACAGCAATCTTTCATGGGCAGTATTGGTAGTCGTAGTATTTCTGAAACTACACAACTAGAAGTAGACCGTGAAATTCGTCGAATTTTAGATGAGCAGTATAAAATCGCACGCGATATCTTGGAAAGTAAAAAAGATGTAGCTCATGCGATGGTTAAAGCGTTGATGGAATGGGAAACCATTGATCGTGATCAAATCCGTGACATCATGGAAGGTCGTGAACCTCAACCACCTAAGGTATATATTGCTGACAACCCAGTGATTGATGTAACACCAACTGATGGTCCGGCAACACCACCACCATTACCTGCAAGCTAATGGTTAGGTTTGGGTGTAAAAAGAGTCTCAATTGAGGCTCTTTTTTATGCTAAAAGTTTAGAATGTGAAAAGATTGCAGCCAGAGTAAAACCAACTCTTGATACACTGTGATTTAGATATTTAAGGAACATTATTATGCAGTTGATCCCATTACCAAAACGAGTATTGCAATGTGGACGAATAAGTCTGGATTTATCTCAACCGCATGTGATGGGCATTTTAAATGTTACTCCAGACTCTTTTAGTGATGGGGGAAAGCATAATGGAAAAGATCAAGCTATTGCTTATGCGCTGCAAATGATTGCGGATGGCGCGATTGTTATTGATGTAGGAGGGGAATCAACACGTCCGGGAGCATCGGCTGTGGACGTCGAAGAAGAAATCCGTCGTGTTGTACCCGTTGTGAATGAATTATCGAAGTATGATGTAATTATCTCAATTGATACTTCACAACCGGAAGTGATGCGTGCAGCAGTTCAAGCAGGAGCTCATATCTGGAATGATGTGCGGGCATTAACACGTCCCCAGGCACTGGAAACCGCGGCTGAACTGAATATACCTGTCATCATTATGCATATGCGTGGTGAGCCAACCACAATGAATGATTTAAACCAATATGCTGATGTAACAGCGGATGTAATTAAAGAGCTGCAACAACGTGTCGATGATGCTTTAGAAGCCGGGATAAAACCTGAAAATATCATGGTTGATCCAGGGTTTGGTTTTGCTAAGAATGCACAGCAAAATTTAAAATTATTAAATGAATTTTATAAATTAAATGACATGGGTTATCCTATTTTATCTGCGCTTTCCCGAAAGCGTTTCATTGGTGAAGCATTAGGTGGGGCAGATGCACAAAATCGTGCGGTTGGTTCTGTTGCTGCTCATTTATTCAGTATTCAGCAGGGCGCTTGTATGGTACGTGCACACGATGTCAAAGCGATGTCAGATGCAATTAAAGTGTGGAATGCAGTGAATCATCTAGGTCTGTAAATAAGAAAAGCTCGATAAGGGGGTCGAGCTTTTTTTTGCTTTAAAGATGTAATTATTTGCCTTTATGCTCAAGCGAAGAATGGTGAACAACGATTCGTAATTTACCTGCATTATCTTTTACAAATTTCCAGGTTTTATCTACAGTAGTGACTTCGCCATTCTTATTGGTGAAGTGAACTTTGCCTAAAGTGGTCGCACTGTTACCCGATATATTTATAGCTGCATTATCGATTTCGCATTTTTGCCACCCACCGAGTGCAAACCCTTTGTCACTCGGAAAATTTGGATCTCCTCCCACGAAATAAGATAAAGCACCTTGTTTTGTGGTTCTGAATGTTTGTGGATTGGTGGTTAATGTGGGTTTAAATAAAACAGGGCCATCCTGATAAAAATATGCAGTATCAATCACTTTACTGGCGAGATCATTTGCTGCTTGTTTTCCGCTTTTATCGTAGATTGAACTGATATCAAGTAATGCTTTACACCAAGCTTGCTGTGCCGCTATTACTTCGGGTTCAGAAATAATATTTTTGTGAGTATCTTTCATTGGTGTTGTAGAGCATGCTGCTAAGGTTATTCCAAGAAATGTAACTAAAATGGCTTTCATAACATTTCCCTATAAAAATTATGTTTTTATTTTATAAAGTAAGTTTTATTTAAATCCTAGTAAGGCTATCGAATGTATCGAAAACTCAACCAAAACCCTACATTAAATTTAAAAGTTTAAATAAATTAGTTGTTTAGTTTATATTGTGAGAAAGGTTGCAAGTCTAATTATCTTTTAGTATGCCTTAACTACAGAAAGGAAGAGCAAATATGAAAATAATCCATTTTAGGTTTAGATAGAATTAGTGAATATTTTAGAAAAGCGCTCAGCGAGGCAATTATAATGTGGCAGGTAATGAGCCAAGTGTAATTAAATCCAACAAGTGTGAATAAAATAGAATATAGGTAAAGTCCACTCTCTTTTTTGTGGTTTGGTTTGGTAATTATGTTGCTTTATGTTATACAGGCTCGCTTTAATGCGTGTCTTTTTTGAGTGTTGTATGTTTGAAGATTTACTTCTCCCCATGTTTGATGATGAATATTATCCAGATATTCTGGTAGCGGAAATTAAGCAGGTTATTAAACAGTTTGCAAAGAAAGTCGCAAAGTCTGATTTGTCTGAAGTGGAAATTTATCGTTTTGCTGCCGAAACCGTTGTTTTAATTAATAAGATGAAACCCCAGTTTGAAGATCTAGATTCATCCTTAGATGATACTGCAGCCGATTATATTGCTGAGGCCATGATGATGGTGGTACAAGAGCACGGTTATATGGATATTGAAATGGAAGAACTAGTATCTAATAGAGAGTGGTAAGTCACTCTCTATTGGTTAGTTTTCCTTTGGGAAGTTTATCTAAATCGGATAATAAATCTGAAAGATGATAGCTTTTTTTAAGATGTACCGCGGAGATTCCCTCTACTCTTAAACGGTATATCTTATTATTCTCATAAGCTCTGGCTCTTAGATTGAGCCAAAAATAGGAATCTTGTTGTATTAATCTGCGGATTTTTATTTCATCTTCAGGATGATTAAAATCAAGTAGGAATTGATCTCGGGCTATACTACAGCGATGTAAGATAAGTTGATCTTTATCTTGAGTAATCGTTCCAGAAAATAAATCATAACTAACCTTATCTTGTTCTTTGTTAACTGATTCTTCTGCGTAGCAAAAAGATGAAATAATCAAGATGAATAGGCTGACATACCAAATGCTATGTCTTCTGTTTTTGTTCATTATTTTATTTCTTATGATGTAGTGATTGTATTTTAAGAATTTAGGTATAAAAAAACCAGCTTATCGCTGGGTCTTTTATTGCACCATTTTAATAAGACATAAAATGGTGCCCGAGGCCAGACTCGAACTGGCACGCTTTGTGGGCGGGGGATTTTAAATCCCCTGTGTCTACCGATTTCACCACTCGGGCATGTGCGCAATAATAGAGGACGAAATAAAACTTGGCAAGTATCTTTCGGTGTGTTTGCTTTCTTTTCAATCAATTCATGTGCTTATGGGGGTAAAGAGATCGAATTTTAACTTTCTTAAGTCTCCTAATACCGATAATAGCTTTGCCGTTTCTTTTTTGTGCCTACTTTTTATGTAGGAATCGAACGGATTAAAAAAGGGATTTCTCTTGATTTTTTGTTTTAGTTAAGAAATAGAACAAAAAAGATATCCCTTTTGTCTTAAAACAGTGGTCATTTATTAATGCTGAATTTTATTGTTGAGCCGAAACGCGCCAAATTATATTGCCTACATCGTCTGCCACAAGCAAAGCCCCGTTACGATCTTGTGTTAGGCCCACAGGCGCGCCAAACAACTTGCTTTCATCTTTGGAATGAAATCCTGTCACAATTGGCATCGCTTTGCCGCTTGGCATACCATCTTTAAAAGGTATAAACACCACGTCATAACCACTTAACGGAGACCGATCCCAACTGCCATGATTACTGACAAATGCACCACCGTTATATTGAGCCGGCAATCCTGTGCCATTATAAAACCATAATCCAAGTGCAGCGACATGTGAGCCTAAAGCATAGTCTGGTTTAAGGGCTTTTTTTACTAAATCTGGACGTTGTGGTTTGACTCGGGTATCAATATTTTGACCGTAATAGCTATAGGGCCAGCCATAAAAGCCACCATCTTGAATAGAGGTTAAATAGTCAGGCACCAAACTTGCACCAATTTCATCTCGTTCATTGGCAATGGCCCAAAGTTTATTGGAACCAGGTTCAAACTGTAACCCAGTTGGGTTGCGTACGCCACTTGCGTAAATACGACTGGCACCTGACTTGATATCAACTTCTAAAATGGCTGCGCGACGATATTCAACTTCTAAGCCATTTTCCCCAATATTACTATTAGAGCCGACACCCACGTACAGTTTACTTTGGTCGGGGCTGACCACCATAGATTTAGTCCAATGGTGATTGATGGTATCAGGTAAATCTGCAAGCTCTACGCCCGGGTCGGTAATTTTGGTCTGACCGGCAATGAATGGATATTTCATGATGTTATTGGTATTGGCAACATATAAGGCGTTACCCACTACTTGTACCCCAAAAGGTGAATGTAATCCTTCGAGTAACATATGTTTTTCCCATTGCCCCGTAGCGTTTTGACGAAGTAGGGTAATACGATTTCCGCCTTTCCCCCCTTTTCCTGATTTCCCTTTAATTTTAGAGGCAATTAACTGTTTAGGCGCGGTAGTCGCTTCTTCGCCGGGTCCATTGGATTCTACAACTAAAATATCACCATTACTCACCGTATATAGTTGGCGGGGGTGTAATAGATTGTCAGCAATTCTTTCAATTTTCAAACCTGGGGCCACTTCAGGTTTAGCATCATTCGCCCATCCTGCAAAATTAGGCACTTGCATCGGAGGAACTAAAAAATTTTGGGCTTTTGGTAATTCTGGATTATTGCCTATTTGCCTATTATTATCGATAGGAGCTTTATCACTACATGCTAGCAGCGTTATCGAGGTAAGAGAAATAGCCATCAAGAGGTTTGCATTATTTTTCATATTTATTCCTCAAAGTTTATGATTATCATCAAAAGATTTAGAAATATAAGCAATACTCACGAGGGCCACAGTAATTATAGACAGTATGACATTCTCAGGTACCGAAGCATAAGCATCACGACTGTGTACAAAAGAGTTTAAAATAGCCGTTAAAATTGCAAATCCATAACACCAGAACCCGATCAGACTCACATTATTTCGCGTGTAAGTTTTAGGAAACCAAACCAAATATAAATTGATTAGACGGGGAATAATTGCAATGACTAAACCAATTGCAATCACCCAAGCGGAGGCTTTATTCCACAAAACTTCAGCCGTATTCATATATACAATATCAAAAATGAGTCCTGCAACGAAAAATCCAAATGGTATGCTATCAAGCCAATAATAAATCGCCATTAAAAAATTAGAACGCGTTGGATAATTAACGGGTGTCATATATACCTCCATAGTAGGAATTAACATTTTGAAATTCCGTGGTTTTTTTTTAATAAAAAACCGACTCCCTTGTTAATTCCATTTATTAGTCGTCATCACTTTTCGTATTATTAGCTGCTTTTTTATAAGGCTTTAAATTTGATCCAGTATAGTCCGAATTATAGACAAGAATAGAATTGCCAAACAGGTTTTACCAAAGCCATCTATAGAGTTACCTAACGCAATCATAATGCTGGCAAAAATAGACAATATTGAAGAATTATTTTGTGTAATTGCTGGCCTGTATTTGGGATTTGATTTATTAAAAAGTACAGTATATCAAGGTTGCCCCGATATATTTAAAAGCTAATTTTTATTCAACTTCTGATGCTGCTGCAGACTAGAATCAGTCGCATAGTTAGGATTTTAGCAGTGATAATTTTAGAATTTTTAAATGATTGTTTTACCTGTACACCATGAAAAAGGGTACTTCTGCACATTGCAATCTTTGACCTTTATTACGGCTTAATTTATATAATCAAAAATTAATAAAAACTCCAACATCCTGTCGGGGTTTTTACGTATGGCGTGTGAGGTATCACTTCTGTTATATCTTTTTCATTTAATGAATTATTTTATTGTTATTAGCCGAATATCCATTCTCTATACAGCCATTATAAGCAATGAGGTGCAGCTCGCCTGGAGGTAATCGCTTGATTGCAGGCTTTAGCCTACGCAGCCAGTTAACAGGCTTCCGATATGATCAGCAGCAATGAATATGTTAGCTGAAAATGAGTATGTTAGATGAAGTAGTGGGTAGCTATTGCTGTGCTTATTCGGCAATTTTAAAATTATTATTTTACATGCAGCTGAATAGGGCGCATTAGAACAATAACCTTTACATTAAAGTATCTAAATAGCTCTCTATATCTGCATGTTTATAGGTTTTACACAGCGCATTTTCATATTGAATCAGTTGCATATATAAGTCGACAAACTGTTTTTCCTGTTGCTGCGCTGTTTTATAGGGCACGGAATTTTTTGTACTGATTAGGCGCTTAAGTTTAGTTTTTAAAATTTGTTTATATGACCAAAAGCAAATGCGTCGTATCTCTTGCAAGTAAAAATATTGTTCAACTTGGGTGTCGGCACGGAACATATTCTCTTTATAGAAGTGCACAAAGCCAAAACTTAAGGCAAAGAAAAATAAAATTCCTTGTAAGAAGATGCTTTCAATATAGGCAATATTAATCGTTTGTAGCACAATCAGGGTGGCCAGTTTGACAGGAGTATGGCGCAGTTGTTGATACATCGAGATGGAACTGTGTTTAATTTGTTTAATCACCAATGGTGTATATAACATAAACAGCAACATAATCGCCAATACAGCGGTGCCTTGCGCACGGAAGGCACTGAGTTGCTGCAGTTGAAGTGCAACCAAATGACCAAAACTAATTGCGAGGCTGATAAAAATCATTGCGGCCAATAGCCAAGGAATTAGCTCTTTTAACTCATCTAAAATACCTTTGGTCTTAATCATGCTATAAAACAAATAATTTCTTTTAAAGGCCGAAGGGTATTCCTGCCGCAATTGTTTTAAAAAAAGAACCGTTTGTTGCTTGCTGATCATAAGAGCCAAAGACAAAGAAGAACGAAGGCTAATATAAAGGTTTTCAGCATATTTAACACAAGAAAAGCCCAACAGGCCTGCATGATGGCTGAATAATCGTCAGAAGCAGATTTTATTCCTGTATTGAAAGATGATTTATGCGAAAATAGACTTTTATTATTTTTGTCCAAGGACAGTTTATGACTGATCAATCTCCTGAATCTTTAAGCGATATCGAAATTTTAGACATTTTACAGTCCATGAAAGACGATGAGCTGAATACTGAAGCGAAAGAGATTATCCGTAATGGAGGTAAAGCTGGTCGTCAAGAAGCGCATAAACAGGCAATTGTGGCTTTGCATGACACTTTTGAAAAAAACTTTGTTGAAGCAGTGACTTTGGCATTAGGATTAAATCCCGGACAAGCGAAAAAAATTAAATATAAAAAAGACCGTATCCGTATTTTGAAAGTACGAGGTATTGATTACATGGCAATTGACGGTGCTGAAACAGCGCAGGTTTTATCACAAGTTGCGCAAGCAATTGTTCGTGAAGATGCAATTGTAACGCACGATCTACACAATATTTTCCCATTCTGGAAAGAAGGCTGGCCAATGGTTCAGTTTGATAATGCCTACAATATTCTGGAAGAAGACATTGGTATTCACTATGCGCTTGTCATTGAGCACTTGATTGAAAATTTTAAATAACGCTCATTAAGTAGTTACTTATAAAAATAAAAAGCACCTGTTAAAGGGTGCTTTTTTATGCTGCATTGAGTTTTTTATAGATAAAGCTAGGCTAAGAATACACCCATTAGCCAAATAAGCAGTCTCCACCAAGGAATAAGAGGCCTCCAAAGAAATTCACTCATACGCAGCGTTGAGTCATCACTTTTCGATTGCTTTTATAGTTATGGGATGTAATCCACTAAACCTAAATCAGCGGTACAATTGCTATTAGAATGATGATGGGCTGGGCTTGTTTGGCAAAAAGTAGTAACTCATACAAAGACCAGAAGAATAAAAACTGAATCAGGCGAAGAGTGCCGATAAAGACATATTCATTCTCCTTTTCCAATTTTGTTGTTCTGTTATTAACTTTGCGTTTAAAAAAGAAAAAGCAGATTACTCTGCTTCTTCCTGAATTCCATTTTCTGCTGATTTTTCCAGAAGACGCGTCACCAGTAATTGGTCAATTTTAAAATGATCGACATCGACTACTTCAAATTTGTAACCCCCAAATATCACCGCATCTGCAGGACGAGGAATCTTGCGCAATTTATACATCATGAAACCAGCAATAGTTTCATAGTTTTCATCATCCGGCATTTCATCAATTTCAAGCGCATGCTTGATGTCTTCAATCGGTGTGCTGCCATCAATTAGCCAGGAATTATTGTCACGCTTGATAATTTGCTGATCCGCTTCAACCGTTGTTACCCAGTCGCCCATCACGGTAATCATAATGTCGGACAGGGTAATCACACCGACCACTAAGGCATATTCATTAATCACAACGGCGAATTTTTCCTTGGTGGACCGGAAGCGATCAAGTAATTCAGATAAAGTTAATGTATCTGGAATGGTCAGTACACTACGAATGGTGTTTTCATTAAGTTGCAATAAAGACTGATTGTTTAAAATACGGACTAAAATATCCTTGGCATCAATATAGCCAATCACCTCATCAATAGTTTCACTACACACCACAAATTTGGAATAAGGATATTCTGCCAGTTTTTGACGAATACTGGCTTCAGACTCTTTTAAAGTAAAGAACACCACATTTTCACGAGTGGTCATACTTGAAGGGACATTACGCTCTTCAAGTTCAAATACGTTTTCAATGAAATGATGTTCTTGCTTTTGTAATACACCAGCTTGCGCACCAGCATCCATCACTGCCGAAATATCAGCAAAGGTAATGTTGTCATCACGAATGGTATTAATTTTAAACAAGCGAAACAATAAATTAGCGATGGCATTGATGATCCAAGCCAGCGGTTTGCAAATTTTAATAAAAATTTGAATTGGGTTAATTACTGAAACTGCAATTTTTTCTGGTGCAATCATGGCCATGCGTTTCGGCATTAAATCTGCAAAAAGAATAAAAAGTGAGGTAACTAAACTAAAGGAGAGGATAAAGCCAATGTTTTCAGTCCATGGACCTTGATAAATGCGATTCACAAAATTTACGATATAAGGGCGAAATGCTGCTTCACCCAAAATACCACCGAGAATGGCAACCGCGTTTAAGCCAATTTGCGAAGCCGCAAAGAAATCAGCTGATTGTTCCTGTAGGTCTAAAACTTTTTGGGCACGTTCATCGCCCGATTCTGCAAGAATTTTAAGTTTGACCTTACGTGCACCGGCAAGTGCAATCTCCGTTAATGATAGAAAACCGGCTCCCGCAATCAGTATCACGATGATGAGGATATTCTGGAAAAGGCTCACGAATCCACCTGTTGATCATCATTATTATGGAATATTTTTAACACAAAAGGACGAGAGGTAGTAAGCAAATTACTACCTAGGTGATTACAGTATAATCTTAAAAAAGAAGAATTTAAGAATTTTTATGCTTAATAGTGAGAAAATTGTGAGTTATTGCTTAAAAATTCACGATTTTCTTCTTCAATCATTTGACGGGCTACATACAGAATAAGCTGACGTAACCAGCGGTGTGCAGGATGATGGTGCAATAACGGACACCAAGCCATTTTTAATTCAAATTCAGGAATATAAAACGGTGGATCTTTGAGCAGCAGGTTTGGATTGTTCGATTGTAATTTTGCAATACGGCTTGGGAGAGTGGCAATCAAGTCAACATTGGATGCCAAAAGTGCAGGCATTTGATAATGACGGGTAAAGACAGAAATTTTACGTTTTTGACCAATACGTTCTAAAGCCTGATCAATCCAGCCAAGACCGGCTTGTTTATCAGGATTGACACCAAAGCCAACCCCCATACCAGTTTTAGATACCCAGATATGTTGTGCATCTAGATAGCTTTTAAGATTTAAGTTCGCGCTAGCAGGATGTTTGTTGTTGAGTAAACACGAAAAACTGTCACGCCAAACCAAGACCTGATGGAAACTTTGTGGAATTTCATTGAATCGGTTAATGGCTAAATCAACTTTACCCTGTTCCATGTCACGGTAAGACACGTCACTTGGGGTTAAAAAGTCGAGAACCACATTCGGTGCTTCTGAACGCAAAGCTTTAACCAACCGAGGAACTAGAGTCGCTTCGGCATAATCAGAGGTCATGATGCGAAAAACGCGATTCGAGGTATAAGGGCGGAATTCTGTACGAGGTTCCAAAATCATGGATAAATCAGCAAGAGCATCTCGGATTCGCGGCTGAAGCTCCAAAGCACGTTCTGTTGGAGTCATACCTTCAGAAGAACGAATTAAAAGCGGATCATTAAATAAATTACGTAGACGACGTAAAATATTACTCATGGCGGGTTGGGTAACGCCCAATTGTTCTGCTGCGCGGGTTACATTTTTTTCACGTAAAAGAACATCAAGGTAAATTAATAGATTGAGATCGACCCGCTCCAGATTCATATAAGAAATACCGATAATAAAACCATGAAATTATATTGATTATGCCATAAGCGGTAAGGCTTGTGTAGGAAATATGATGAAGAAAAAATCGGTATAAAAGTGAATTTGTTATAAATTTAGTCATTTTATAGGAGCTGAATTCTTGATAATTATCAATTGGTTTTTAAGAAAATTAGAATATAAGTTTGATAATCTGCATAACTTCAATAGAGGGATTTTAAAGTTTAATTTTCGACTTATACAATTCGCTCAAATAGAGCAGTTCTAATTGTGTCGATGTTAATTGAATGGAAAGGCCTTGAGGTGAAAAGCTGTATTTCATAAATTTATACTGAAAAGCGAAATGATCCTTTTACAGCTCAGGTTTTGAATAGATAAAAAATAAGAACACATGATTTGATGAAATAAAATACAATTGTATTTTTAAAATACTAAGGATTAAATAATAAAAAAACAGAGGAAAATGGAGCAGATAGTTCTTTTTTAATAACCCCTATACTTAGGTCTAATGAAAAATAAAACAGCATTTTGCTTATTTGTTATACAAAAAAAGAATTTTTGTTTTTTCAATATAGTATTAAAAATTAGTAATTTGTGAAATATAGGGAGAATTATAATTAGACTTTAATCTACATATTTTTTAAATAAATACTGAAGATTCTTGCAGACTATTGGATTAATTATTTGACTGCATCTAAGCTGTATTCATTGCAACGAAGCGCTCTAAATCTGAACAAATCAATATCTTGCAGATTTAGTCCTTTGATTGATGAAATCCTAAAATTATATACAGGAAAATATCATGACTACATACCAAACAGCGATTGACGCAATCCGCGAATTAAAAGCAAAATTCGGCAACACTTGGCGCGATATCAGCCCAGAAGATGCTGCGCGTATGCAAATGCAAAACCAATTCAAAACTGGTTTAGACATTGCTAAATATACTGCTGCTATTATGCGTCGTGATATGGCTGAATATGATGCTGATTCTAGCAAATATACTCAATCTTTGGGTTGCTGGCACGGTTTCATCGCACAACAAAAAATGATTGCGAACAAAAAATATTTCGGTACCACGGACAAACGTTACATCTACTTATCTGGTTGGATGGTTGCTGCACTTCGTTCAGAATTCGGTCCACTTCCTGACCAATCTATGCACGAAAAAACTTCAGTACCTGCATTGATCGAAGAAATCTACACTTTCCTTCGTCAAGCTGATGCGAAAGAATTAAATGACTTGTTCCGTGCGCTTAAAAAAGCAAACGAAGCAGGCGATACAGCTAAAGCGGCTGAAATTACTGCGCAAATCGATGGTTTCCAAACTCACGTTGTACCAATTATTGCGGACATTGATGCCGGTTTCGGTAACGAAGAAGCAACTTACTTGTTAGCTAAGAAAATGATCGAAGCGGGTGCTTGTGCACTACAAATCGAAAACCAAGTATCTGATGCGAAACAATGTGGTCACCAAGCCGGTAAAGTAACTGTTCCACACGAAGACTTCATCGCTAAGATCCATGCACTTCGTTATGCATTCTTAGAAATGGGTCTTGATGACGGTATCATCGTTGCGCGTACTGACTCTGAAGGCGCTGACTTGACTCAAAAAATCCCAGTGGTTAAAGAGCCAGGCGACATCGCTTCTCAATATATCGGTTTCTTGGAAACGTCTGAAATTGACATCGCTGATGCACAAGAAGACGAAATCCTGATCAAACGTAACGGTAAATTACACCGTCCTAAACGTTTACCTTCTGGCCTTTACCAGTTCCGTGCTGACACTCAAATTGACCGTGTTGTACTTGACTGTGTATCTAGCCTTCAAAACGGTGCTGACTTACTTTGGATCGAAACTGCAACGCCAAACGTTGACGAAATCGCTCACATGGTTAACCGTGTACGTGAAACAGTGCCAAATGCTAAGCTTGTTTACAACAACAGCCCATCATTCAACTGGACTTTAAACTTCCGTCAACAAACTTATGACCGTTATGTTGCTGAAGGTAAAGATGTATCTGCATACGACCGTGCTAAATTAATGAGCGCTGAGTATGACGAAACTGAATTGGCTGCTGACGCTGACGAAAAAGTACGTACATTCCAGGCAGATGCTTCTCGTGAAGCGGGTGTGTTCCATCACTTGATCACACTTCCGACTTATCACACAGCTGCTCTTTCTACACATGAGCTTGCTAAAGGTTACTTCGGCGATCAAGGTATGCTTGCTTATGTTGCTGGCGTACAACGTAAAGAAATCCGCGGTTCAATCGCATGTGTTAAACACCAAGCAATGGCTGGTTCTGACATCGGTGATGATCACAAAGAAATCTTCGCTGGTGACAACGCGCTTAAAGCGGGTGATGACGCTAAAAACACAATGAACCAATTCGGTGGTTAATCCTCCCGAATGATTCAAAAAGAACCCTGCGAAAGCAGGGTTTTTTTATAATTGTTAAAATAGAATAAAAAAGAGAACATAAAAATATGTTCTCTTTATTGTTTTATATAGTAAATAACTTGATAGGGAGTAAAAAATCTTAGGGTACTAAAATAATCAGCCAAGTAAAGAAAATAATCGCCAGTGCAACAAATTGCGCAGCACTACCCATGTCTTTAGCACTTTTTGAAAGCTCATGTTTTTCTAAAGAAATACGGTCTACCACTGCTTCAATCGCTGAATTAAATAATTCAACAATGAGTGCCAACAAACACACCGCAATCATCACGGCTTGGTCTACACGGGATACATTAAGAAAAAAACTCGCAGGAATTAGAATCAAATTTATAAATACAATTTGACGAAAGGCAGCTTCATTAATGAATGCAGTTTTAAAACCCGAAAAAGAATAATGAGTGGCATGGATAATACGCTTAAAACCGGTTTTGCCTTTAAAGGGGGAATATGAGTTCATAACTAAAAATTTTCATCAATTTCAGACACCATAGAACAGATTTATTAAACAGAGATTAATTTCAAATGCTTTATGATTAAATTTTCTTATGATAAAAATATGTAACATCAAAATGTTAAGAATAGTTCTTTTGCATCTATCATGTTGCGGTCTCTCTCAATTTGAATCCTAAAAACTATATTCTTGGGTGATGTTTCTATGAGCTGAGTGAATCTAATTAAATTTAGATTGAATTAAGGGTTGCTTATATTGAATTGAATAAAGTGAATCTATTTTCAGCTGTTGAGGGTGGATATAAAAAGCAATCTTGTTCAAGCAAGGATTAACAGTCTGATGAAAGAAGATAGGGAATGAACTGGCGGATAATTCGAGATCAAATGATATATCTTCATAGTTTCTCCTTATTTATGATAAAAATTGTTTTTTCTGTTAAATGTTATTGTATTTTGATTTTTAGTCACTGAATATCAACCTTAATAAGCGATCTTAGAATTCATTCTAAGGTATAGCAACACCACTTCTTTAACCTGCGATCAAGTCATATGCTGTCGAAATTTTTTATTCAACGACCTATTTTTGCCGGTGTACTGGCCATTATTGTGATGGCTTTTGGGCTTTTTGCGGTGCTGAATTTGCCTGTGGAGCGCTATCCTGATATTGCACCGCCACGCATTACGGTGAGTGCAACCTATAATGGTGCTTCAGCAGAAACAGTCGAAGAAAGTGTTACCCAAGTTTTAGAACAACAAATTAAAGGTATTGATCATCTGCTTTATTTTAGTTCAAGTAGTGATTCATCGGGTCGTAGTCGAATCAGCATTAGTTTTGAAAATGGCACAGATCCTGATACCGCACAAGTTCAAGTACAAAATGCAATTAACGGGGTAGTGAATCGTTTACCTGAGGATGTACAACGTCAGGGGGTGAATGTATTTAAGTCCCTTGGCGATACCCATATGGTGATTGGCTTGTACGACGCCTCGGGTAAAAGTGACAATATTGCACTGTCAGATTATATGATGACGCATTTAGAAGAAGATTTGGCGCGCATTGAAGGCGTGGGTGAAGTTGATGTTTTTGGTTCGCAATATGCAATGCGGATTTGGTTAAATCCCTTAAAATTAAAACAATACAATTTAATGCCCAGTGATATTCGGGCAGCAATCGAAGCACAAAATACCCAAGTCGCTGCTGGGGCAATTGGTGATTTACCCACTCTCAAAGACCAATACCTAAATGCTAAAGTGACTTCAGGCTCACGTTTAAAAACCGTGCCTGAATTTGAAAATATTATTGTCAAATCTGCCCGCGATGGAAGTTTTATCTATTTAAAAGATGTCGCACGTATTGAGTTAGGTGCAGAAAATTATCAATCATTCAATACCATTAATGGTTTTGAATCTGCCGGAATGGGGATTTCCTTAGCTTCGGGTGCGAATGCTTTGGCCACTTCAGCCTTAATTAAAGCGGAGGTCGATCGTCTTTCGACACAATTGCCTGAAGGCTACAAACTGGTTTATCCACGCGATAATACTCCCTTTGTACAAGAGTCCATTAAGGAAGTAGTCAAAACACTGTTTGAAGCCATATTGCTGGTAATTGTAGTGATGTTCATCTTCCTGCAAAACTGGCGAGCGACACTTATTCCTGCCATTACCGTACCTGTGGTCATTTTAGGTACCATGGCTGTGCTCTATGTGCTAGGGATGAGCATTAATACCCTAACTTTATTTGCTTTGGTACTGGCGATTGGACTCTTGGTTGATGATGCCATTGTGGTGGTTGAAAACGTCGAGCGCTTGATGCATGAAAAGCAATTAACGGCGAAACAAGCGTCGATAGAGTCCATGCAAGAAATTAGTGGTGCATTGATCGGGATTACCTTGGTGCTGACTGCTGTATTTATTCCCATGGCATTTTTTGGTGGCTCAACCGGAGTAATTTACCGCCAATTCTCAATTACCTTGGTTGCAGCCATGGCCTTATCTCTGGCCGTTGCTCTTATTTTAACGCCTGCTTTATGTGCACTGATTTTAAAGCCCAATCCACAACCGGCCAAATGGGCGCTGTGGTTTAATCAAAAATTGGATGCTTTAAAACATCGTTATTTAAAATTATCTACTCTTACCATTCAGCATAAAGCGATTTGCTTAGTCATTTTTGCCGCACTCATCAGTGTTTTTGCTTTATTTTATCGTGCCTTACCGACCAGTTTTATTCCAAGTGAAGACCAAGGCATTTTAAGCGTACAGTTTAAATTGGTCGATGGTGCACCGATGTCGAAAAGCCGTGAAATTGGTGAACAGATTCGACAATATTTTCTGGAACATGAAAAAGATAACGTGAATTTAGTGATGATTCGCTATGGACGTAATTTTTCCGGCACGGGACAGAATCTGGGTCAGGGTTTTATTGCCTTAAAACATTGGGATGAGCGTTCTGGTAAAGAAAACTCGGCACAAGCAATTCGCGAACGTGCTTTAAAATATTTCAAAAAAAACCCCAATGCACAAATTAACGTCAGCATGCCATCTTCGGTCAGTGGTTTAGGTCAAACTGATGGACTGGATTTTTGGATTCGCGATGTTAATGGTCAGGGACGTCAATTTTTGGACACTCAATTTAAGCAACTTCAGGAACAGGCAAAGCAATATTCCACTTTTGAAAATCTGGATAAACGTTCCAATCCGGATAAAGCCGAACTGAAAGTTAATGTAGACCAAAAACTGGCTATGGCCAACGGACTCTCACAATCTGCAATTAACAGTACCTTGTCCAGTGCCTGGGGCGGCAGTTATATCAATGACTTTATTGATCGTGGCCGGATTAAACGCGTGATGATGCAGGGGGATGTCGAATTCCGGTCCAAGCCTGAAGATTTGCAGTATTGGTATGTGCGCAATGATGTAAATCAAATGGTGTCATTTAGCAATTTTGCCAATGTGACCTGGAGTGGGGGGCCTGAAGTAGTGAACCGTTATATGGGGTATACCGCGCTGCAAATGGAAGCCGATACTGCAAAAGATGTGAGTTCAGGCCTCGCCATGCAAGATGTTGCCAAACTGGTTGGACAGCAGCCCGGTATTGATGTGGCATGGAGCGGTTTATCTTATGAAGAAAAACAGTCCAGTAATCAGGCCTTGTTGCTGTATCTGATCTCAATTGGCTTTATTTTCCTGTGCTTGGCTGCACTTTATGAAAGCTGGTCAATTCCTAGTGCTGTGATGAGTGCCATTCCTTTAGGGATTGGCGGAAATATCCTGTTCAGCTATTTTGTCGGTTTTCCCAACGACATTTATTTCCAGATTGCTCTGCTCACCACCATTGGCCTGTCGTGTAAAAATGCCATCTTAATTGTTGAGTTTGCATCGCTGGCTCAGGATCAGGGGCGCAGTGTGATTGAAGCCGCCTTGGAAGGTGCAAGCCTGCGTTTGCGTCCAATTCTGATGACTTCGCTTGCCTTTGGTGCAGGGGTAATTCCATTGGTCTTTGCCTTTGGTGCAGGGGCTGCTAGCCGCCAGGAAATTGGAGTGAGTGTTTTAGGTGGGGTAATTTTTGCGACCGTGTTGGTGCTGATTTTTATTCCATTTATGTATGTTCTGATCCGAACTGTATTTAAAGGCAAAGCTCAACAGGAATCTTAAACAATCTCCATCATCTCATAAGTATGATCTTAAAGATGCTTATTGGGTGAGGGGTGCTGCAGTTATGAGCCATGCAGCAGCAGCCAGATGATAAAAAGTCATATGGGCAAATATAGGAGTCTGGTTATTCATCCTTATTTGTCATTTTCGATCATTGAACTGCTGTATTAATCATATCGATACACAGCGATAAGAAAAGATATGATGTAATCTCAAGTGTTTAGATAATGCTTTCCTGGGAATTAAGGCTTATGCCAGAGCAACAACAAAAAAAACTCAGTCAGCAAGAAGTTGTACGCCTCGAACGGGATTTAGCCAAGTTTGCCAATATGATGGACTCTGTGGTACGTATTCCGTTTACTAAACAAGGCGTCGGGGCAGATGCTGCTTTAAGTACGATTCCCATTGCCGGAGATGTCGCAGGTTTTGTCTTGACCTGTTATGCCATTTATAAGGCCAAGCAAATAGGGGTACCACAAAGCAAGCTTAATCCGGTGATGAAACTGGCTATGCTGGATGCAGTGGTGGGTTTTGTCCCTGTAGTAGGAACGGTTTTTGACGTTTTTATTCGTCCTAGCCGTAAAGCTTTAGCGATTGTGCATGAGCATATCCGAGAGGAATACAAGATTGGTAGTGATTCACATGTGGTTCATCCATTTCTGCATGAAAGTTTAGAGCGTAAACAGCAGAGCTCGGCTTTTTGGCGAAATCCTGTGGTAGCTTGGTTGTGGTTACATATTCCTGATCTTTTAGGTGCAATCGTTTTAGTATTGATGCTGATTGCGATGTGGTTCGGTTTGAGCTGGTTATGGCAATGGTTTCAGGCTATGAATACTTTTTGATTTTTAGTGGATAAGATCTATGGATTATATTGCTGCAAACTTACCTGCAATCAATGTTGAAGACACTTGTGATTTTTATCGTATGCTCGGTTTTCAATGTTTGCATCAATCAAAAGAATGGCTGATTCTAAATCGGGGTAGTTTGAGTTTAGAGTTTTTCCATCATCCCGAGCTGGAGCCAGAAACTTCTTGGCATAGTGCGTGTATTCGTGTTAAGGATTTGGCAGCACTTTATCATGCGTGGCAGGGTTTAAATTGGTCTGCATTTGCACTAGCACGAATCACTGCTATAGAACACTTAACTGAAATAGAGATGTTCTGTGTTATTGATATCAACGGCAGTCTGTTGCGTTGTATTCAGCAGCATTAAAAAAGCCTCCATGTGGAGACTTTTTGATATTCAATTTAATTAACCAATATTTTTAATCAAACCATATTATGGGCAGTTAAGCTGATGTAGGGCAGCTACACGTTGTTCAATCGTTGGGTGGGTCTGGAATAAAGCTGCCAAGCTGAACCCTTCTTCCTTACCTTCCGCAATTGCAAATGCTTTCATTTCTTTAGGCATTTGATCAGGCAATTCTGATTCTGCCTGTAAACGTAATAATGCAGAAATCATGGCTTGTTTACCGGCTAAACGAGCACCCGCTTCATCGGCACGATATTCACGCTGACGCGAGAACCACATGACAATAGAAGATGCCAAAATACCAAACACGATATCCAGGACGATGGTAATACCGAAGTAGGCCAGACCCGGTGCTTCGCCGTCTTCACGACCAAACACATTACGGTCAATAAAGTCACCAACGACACGTGCAAAGAACATCACGAAGGCATTGACCACACCTTGAATCAAGGCAAGGGTCACCATATCACCATTGGCAATGTGACCAATTTCATGCGCAAGTACCGCACGCAGTTCGTCTTTGTTCATTCGTTCGAGTAAACCCGTTGAAACGGCTACTAAAGCGTCGTTTTTGTTCCAACCTGTGGCAAAAGCATTGGACTGATAAGAAGGGAAAATACCCACTTCTGGCATGTTAATACCAGCGCGTTGCGACAATTGCGCAATTTCTTGTAATAACCATGCTTCTGCTTGGTTACGAGGCGCATTTGGGTCAATTAATTCTGTCCCAGTGGTTTTTTTCGCCATCCATTTTGACATGAACAGCGAAATGAGAGAACCAACCATACCGAAGACAAAACAGATGACCAATAGGTTGCCTAGATTTAAGCCACCCGCGCCATGGTAACTACCGACACCGAAGAGTGACAAAATAATGCCAGCTACAACCAGTACCGCGAGGTTGGTAAGCAAGAACAAACCAATCCGCATCATTGAGAGAATCCTCTTATAATAAAAAAATAATCTGATTTATGAATCAAAAATCATGTTAGTAAATATGAGGTGTAAGTCTTAAAAATTCAAGAAGAAAAAATAAGTAATTCTGTTGGATGAGGCGGATTAAAAAAATGACTTTATTAGTCGCTAATTGAAATTTTTGCTGAAGCTGTGGCATGTGCCGTGGCGTAAGAGCCGATAGGTGCGTCCGTAAAACTCCCATCAGAGGCCATAATAATTTGGCGTTGCGCGCTATAGTGCGGTGTCGAGCTGGAAGAAGACTCATCAGGGGAAGATTGCGCAACAATTTTTGCATTATTCGAGTAGGAATCGCTACTTGAACCGTTACTGCCAGCAATTCCACTAGAGTATAAGTTGCTATAACGACTGCTGACCCGTCTTACATAATCCTGCGTTTCTTTAAAGGGAGGGATGCCGCCATATTTGGCAACATTGCCTTCACCCGCATTATAACTGGCTAAAACCAGGGAGGTATTACCGTTAAAGCGTTTCATTAACCAAGACAAATATTTTGCCCCCCCCATAATATTTTGATGAGGATCATAAGCATTTGAAACATTAAAGCGTCGCGCCGTTGCTGGCATCAGTTGCATTAATCCTTGTGCACCGACTGGAGAACGTGCATTGACGTTAAAACCGGATTCAGTATGCATGACTGCTTTAATCAAGCCTTCAGAAATGCCATGTTGCGATGCTGCTTGTTTAATAATCGGGTCAAATGCATTTTTATTTCGACTGTAGCTGGGCAAAACTGAAGCTTCTGAACTTCCCCAGTTACTATAACTATGCATATTACTGTCAGGGTAGTAAGTCTTTTTTTCTACTTTCAAATGGCTATAGCGGCTCTGTTTATTGGTGAGCAAGGTAGTTCCATTTGACTCTTTTAACTGATAAATAGTTTGACCGGCATAACTGCTCGATGCAACCAAACTAACTGTTACATACCCCAACAAATAAAGACCGATACTTACAAGGTTATTTTTCATTTTTTTATTTAGAAAAAATCTGCTCCAAACAGTTCAACAGGAGTTTAACAAAAAAAAACAGAATAAAAAGCTTTGTAGAATTAATTTCTCAACAAGTTTGTAAAAAGCAAGTGCTAATTGTAGAGAGAGTAATCAAAAAATATTTTAATTTTTTTTTTAATCAGGATAACTTGACACCAGTAACATACTGATTATTAATAATATTTAAATTGATCAAAAAATGATCAATTTAAATAGAAGCCTTAAATAATAGGACAGACACCTTGTCAAGCCTTTTGAAATCCACAAAGTTATCCACAGGTTTTGTGGACAACTGTGGAAAAGTACAATTGGTAAGCGTTGTGCATAAAATTTGAACTCTAACGTCTAAAATAACACTTGCTTGATTACGTGAAAATGACAATGAAGATCAATTTTCAGAATTTACATTCTTTTGGTGCTTGTTAACTCTGAATCGGCTAAAATTGCGCGGTATTTTTATTTATGGGTAAATCTCGTCTATGTACTCGCCAGTTGAGTCCGAACAAGGATTTAATTTCAAACCAGAACTGCCAACAAGTTCGGCATATTACCGTTTGTTGAAAAAGCTTCGCCGCCAAGTCGGTCATGCCATTCGTGATTTTAAAATGATCGAAGAAGGTGACAAGGTGATGGTATGTATTTCTGGTGGTAAAGACAGTTATACCTTACTGGATATAATGTTGCAGTTCAAACGGATTGCACCCGTAAACTTTGATGTTGTTGCGGTGAACCTAGACCAAAAGCAGCCAGGTTTTCCTGAAGATGTCTTACCACGTTATCTGGAAGAAAATAACATTCCATATTACATTCTGGAAAAAGACACCTACAGCATTACCAAAAAGTTGACCCCTGAAGGTAAAACCTATTGTGCGGTTTGCTCGCGTTTACGTCGTGGTTCACTGTATGGCTTTGCCCAAGAAATTGGCGCGACCAAAGTAGCTTTAGGTCATCACCGTGATGACATTATGGCAACTTTCTTCTTGAATCTGTTTCATGGCGGTAGCTTAAAAGCTATGCCACCAAAACTGTTGTCATCTGACAAGAAAAATATTCTGATTCGTCCACTGGCGTATGTGGAAGAAAAAGACATTATTAAATATGCAGAAATGCGTCAGTTCCCGATTATTCCGTGTAACTTGTGTGGTTCACAGGAAAATTTACAGCGTGCCATGATTAATAATATGTTGCGTGAATGGGATGCACAGTATCCGAAGCGTTTACATAGTATTTTCGGTGCCATGCAAAATGTATCGCCTTCGCAACTGGCCGATCGTGAACTGTTCGACTTTGAAGCTTTAGATGAACAACGTGAAATTGATTTTACCGGTAGCTGTTCAACAGAAGAGGAACCGCAAAGCAAACGTATTAATATGGTGAACTTAGGCTTTGCTGCTGAATAATCGTTGTGGTAGACATCAGTTTTAGGATTGGTGTCTATTTATATATTTGATTCAGTTAAATAATGTATTAGAAATATAAAAATTGAACGTATCGTGCAAAAAACTTTAAGCAGAAAACAATTTTACATGCTATAACAATCCTCAAGCATAAATAGCTTCACAAAGATGTTGTCTGGATAGGCGACACAAATGAACGAATAAATTGAGGAAAGATCATGCCTACCTTTTTAACTGATGATTGGTTTTCAACTGTAGAAACCTTAACTGCGCAAGCGGGTGATTTAAACTTGCCACCTGCATTGGCAAATTTAGCAATTAACTTGGTGGTTACAGATGTACAAGGCAATACAGAATTGTCTTTGGATGGTGGGGCAATCAAAAAAGGTTTATCTCCAAATGCGAAAACCACTTTGAATATGGATGGTGAAACCCTTCGTAAAGTATTCTTGGAATTTGATATGGCTGCTGCTATGCAAGCCTTCATGACCGGGAAAATTAAGGTTCAAGGTGATATGTCACAATTGATGGCTTTACAAACTGCCAAGCCAAGCCAAGAACAAAAAGATTTATTTAAGAAAGTGCTTGAGCAAACAACTTAAGAAATTTTAAGCATAAAAAAGCTTACCCAAAGGTAAGCTTTTTTTATATCTAGGATATATTAAATATTCACTAACTCTGAAGTTTTAATATGTTCTAAATAGGCACGAATACGTGTCACATATTGTACTGCTTGACGATAACGTCCATTACTGGCCTTATTTTTATCCAAATAACTGTACAGATTAACCCAGTTATTTGGGTTTTTACCTTGTGCCCGAATGCGTTTCTGAATCTGATTTACTGCACCTGGCCCCATATTATAAGCCACAAGTGCGTACCAGTTGCGGTCAGGAAAAGGTACGTCTGAATAGCGGCTTAACATCTGGTCGTAATATTTTGCTCCACCTTCAATACTTTGGGTAGGATCAGTTCGGTTACTGACCCCCATAGCCTTTGCGGTATTGTTGGTGAGCATCATTAAACCACGCACACCAGTAGGCGAGACGGAATTAGGTTTCAGGTAAGACTCCTGATAACCAATCGCTGCTAACAGATGCCAGTCTAAATCATATTTAGCTGCAGTAGTTTTAAAGCTGGCTTTATAAATCGGCATACGCTTATTCAGATCACGCTGAATAGTATCCCAAGCTTGTTCTTCTACTACATTCTGGTTATAGAATGAAGCAAGTTGTCGAATTGCACCCGATTGTTTGCCTTTGCAGACAAAACCACTCGCAGTTTGGGTGAGTGGATCATCTGCATGTTTAAACACCCAGTTCAGATTGGTATTCAAGCCATTCTGTTTCAAGCTGCCCATATCACCACAAGTTGCAGAAAAAGAAGTTAAACGCTTCTGTTCAATTGAACTGAGATTTGCGGTGGTCATGGCAAAGTTGGCTTTACCTTGGGATACCCATTTGAGTGCAGTCGCATTATCCGGTACGGTTCTAAAGATCAGCTTAACATTTAAGCTGTTGGCATAGTTGCGTGCCAAGTCATAACCAAAACCATGTAGATGCGCACCATCTTTAAATACGGTGGTCGAATTTTCGACTGAAACGACGGTGAGTTGCTTGCCGTTAACTACAGAATCGTACTGGGACGATTTACTTGCATTAATACTGTGAAACGGGATTAACAAGGTACTGAATGCAAGAATTTTTAATGAGAGAGAAGATTTTAAAGAGTTAAGGCAAAGCCTCACTCCAGAAGTTGAACTACTGTGCATGTTGTCTCCGCTACAAGTAATTTATGCCCTAAAAAGCAAAGGCGCACATGCCTCAAGCTTCTTCAAGTTTGATAAATTCAATAAGGGTAGGGCAGTCATGACGTCATTCAAAAATGACATTGGATTAAAAGGAGAATAATGTAGAATTTCTACACAGATTAAAAAATAGACGATTTGAGAACATGCGCGAATAATAAGGGTGAAAAATAAACTTGTCAAATTTTGTACTAAAGTTTTTGGAGATATGTAACATAAGGAATTAATTTAATTGAAGAATTAATTTTATAAACTTTAGTTATGTGTAAATAGCGGATAAAATAGGCCATTCTTGTAAACAAAATGTCAGTAAAATATCAAAAGAGACTATGAAATCTAACTTAATTACACGTTCTGGGCATGATAAATTAGTCGCAGAATTACAACATTTGTGGCATGAAGAACGACCAGAAATTACCAAAAAAGTAAACTGGGCGGCGAGTCTGGGCGATAGATCGGAAAATGCTGACTACCAGTACAACAAACAAATTTTACGTAAGATCGACCGTCGTGTTCGTTACTTGGGCAAGCGTTTAGAAGAGCTTAAAATTATTGATTTTTCACCTGAACAAGAAGGAAAAATTTATTTTGGCGCTTGGGTGGAAATTGAGAATGAAGAAGGCGACCAAAAAACTTTACGTATTGTTGGTGTGGATGAAATTTATGATCATCATCCACAGCATATTTCGATTGATTCGCCTATGGCACGTGCCTTGCTCGGAAAACAAGTCAATGATGAAGTTGAGGTGCTAACTCCCTTAGGTAAGAAACAGTGGTATATCAATCAAATTCGTTATGAAATGCCTGAAAATTCAGCAAATTAATATATTTTGTTTTTATTTTAAGCGGTTGATAAAAAAATATAGAAAAGTATTTGCCAAGATCAGATTTTATTTATATCATAGCCGCCATTGGAAGCGTGGCAGAGCGGTTTAATGCACCGGTCTTGAAAACCGACGAGGGTGTGAGTCCTCCGTGAGTTCGAATCTCACCGCTTCCGCCAAATTCAAAACCCCGATTATTAATCGGGGTTTTTTATTGCCTAATTTTTTTATTCATAAAAAACTAAAGAATAAATAAAGAAAAAATTTGAATGATATTATGGGGAAGTAGAATTGATGAACATTAACTAGATATCGATGTCATTAATTAAAAAAATCAAATGTGAAAGTCTTTAAGTGAGCACTTATTGAGATTTGATTACTGTGAGTGATCGAGGAGTGGAAAATTAGCTTCGCAAGGTATCAAAATACACAGCAGAGCGCGATTAAAAAACACTTCAATAACACGATTTCAATTCATTATTGATATCTCAGTTGAACTAAAGAAGCATCGGAATGAGTTGCTTTATTCCTCTATATTTCTATCCATCATCTTTGGTTAATGAAAGCAGTAATTCTTGTTGAATCCAATCAATAAATTTTTGGATCAGAGGAGAGGACTCTCGACTAGAATGCACTAAATAATAAGAACGGCTTCCTTCGAATTTTTTACTTGATGCGATGACCAATTCTTTATTTTGAAGTTCTGACTCGATCAGGATTTGTGGAATGAGTGCCATACCCATTGATTGTTTGGCTGCTACCGCTAACATGGAAAACAGTTCATGCCGATGACCCATGTCAGATTTCGGATGAAAAATTTGATGGGTTTTAAACCATTCCTGCCAAATGCTAGGGCGGGTGGTTTGTTGTAACAGTGGAAGTTGGGTGAGTTGTTCAGGGCTTAAATCATAGCTATATTCATTAATCCTTTGTGCATCGGGAAAGTTTTTTAAAATAAGCTGGGGGGAACAAACAGCAATCAGGTCTTCTTTCATTAAATAATGGGTTTGTACGTCTGGCCAATGCGCAATTTGCTGAGGTGTTCCTGCATATATGGCTGCATCAAAGATGGTTTCATTAAACAGAAAGGGTTTGGTGCTGGTTTCCAAATGGACGGTAATTTCAGGATAAATTTCATTAAAGCGATGCAATTTAGGGAGCAGCCAACAGGTAGCGAATGTAGGAACCACACCTAATTTTAACGTTCCGCCTAGACCTTTGTGCGCCATAATATCTAAAGTACTTTGCTCCAGACCCAGTAAATAGGGTTTGATCAGACTGTAATATTGCTGTCCTGCAAGGGTGAGTTCGACGCCATGTCGGGTACGGGTGAATAATTCAAGCTTTAGAAATTCTTCGAGTTGTTGAATTTGCCGTGACACCGCACTTTGGGTAATACACAGTTCTTGTGAGGCATGGGTATAACTGGCATGTTTCGCCGCAGACTCAAAACATAATAAACTTTGTAATGATGGGATGTGACGACGCATAGATAAATCTTTTTATCTGAAACTAGATATTTTAAAATGACATATGAAGATGCGAAACCTATTCAACTTTAGTCTAGAAATTGAATAATATCTGACAAATAAATTCGCTAACTCCCTTGTTATCTACCTGCTTAAAATAAGATATGCGTAAATGGTATATCTGCATGAAAATTTATCGTTTGAAAGAATCTTTTTTCCCCCCTAGCATCGATTCAGATAAATACAACATGATATCGAGCAGAGGACGCGATGAATCAAATGATCAATATCAAAAAAACAGCAAAAGTTCAATTTAACTGGCAAGATCCATTTTTAATCGAGCAGCAACTCACAGAAGAAGAGCGCATGATTCGTGATTCTGCCCAGGCCTATTGCCAGGGTAAATTGTTGCCGCGTGTGCTGGAACAGTTCCGTCATGAACAAACCGATGCTTCCATTTTCCGTGAGATGGGTGAGCTGGGCCTGC